>Ga0209491_10000345_pt1 | contig 91045 bp, 85 predicted proteins | sample BON02_FD_187213 | JGI IMG/M metagenome (GOLD analysis project Ga0209491, IMG submission 187213) | Freshwater microbial communities from Lake Bonney liftoff mats and glacier meltwater in Antarctica - BON-02 (SPAdes) (version 2) | ecosystem: Environmental > Aquatic > Freshwater > Ice > Glacier...
ATTAGCCTTGTATTCCGAAGTTTCTGCAGACCGAGCGCCTATCCAAAAGCTGGAAAACCAACTCGATAAGCATGAAAAAGACAGTATTTCATACGACAAAAGCAGTGCAGCTCCGCTACGGGAAATCGGTAAAAAGTATGATGAACTGAACAGTAGGATCAGAACACTTTATTCACAAATAGGTGATTATATCGGCCCGTGGACCTATGACCAAAAAGAGCAATACGAGTACTACCGCTCGATGAAAGCCAAACTTGTATTGGAAAGAGACCAAGTGATTAAGAACACCATATCCAAAAAAAACAAAGGGCTTAAAAAAGATAAGCGATTGACTGTAAATTAACTACTTGAATTATTGATGAAGGAGGATGAAATTGGAAGCATCAGGGTCGGGAAAATGGCAGATATCATAGCCACCAAAGGAAATCCTCTTGATGATATCTCTGAATTATCGCGAGTGAAATTTGTAATGAAAGGCGGAAAAGTCGTCAGAACAATTAAATAGAAAAGGCAGAAGGCATCAATATATTTAGCGCATTACAAGGCACTTTGTAAAACTATTTCCAAGACTTCTGTTTACTCTTAGTGTAGTATAATCAATCTTAGGCCTTGGTGAATTTCGATAATTATCAGAAGCGATTCCACCCTAATTTTCTTAACATCCCGACAATTGTCGGGATTGACTGTTTTACTATCCCTTCCAATAACTAGTTCGAAATGGCTTGGACTTTTGACCGGCCCTTTTTTTATTTTGGATATACGCAATCTTGCATGTGAAAAATTTGAACAATCAAAAATCTTAGGACACATTGAATTATGGTTTACTTCGGTCATCCCCGCCTGCCGGCCGGCAGGGGTCTTCCCTGCCTACCGGCCAGGCGGGCAACCCATTGACCAAAGAGAATTCGCTTACTGGCAGAAAAGCGCATATACAGATTTTTTATTTCATCGATTACATTAACCAGATAATAGCATCATGGATAGCATTGTCAACGATACGGACATCAAAACCCTTATCAAAAAAGATAAGATCATTGCTGAGATTTATCGCAAACATCAATCACCACCCAATTGGACGAGGCCACAAGGGTTTGTGACATTATCAAAAATAATTTTGGAACAGCAAGTTAGCGTGACTTCTGCCAATGCACATTTTTTGAAACTAAGCTCTTATATAAAGGATTTTACGCCATCGACTATTTTAAAGCTCTCCGATGATGAAATGCGCAGTTGCCAGATCAGCCGTCAGAAATCAACCTATCTCCGAGCATTATCATCAGCCATACGAGATAATTCCATGGATCTTGAGAAGATGTCTTTAAAAAGCGAAGAAGAAATAAGAAAGGAACTGACAAGTATCAAAGGTATCGGCAATTGGACAGCGGATGTTTACCTGATGCTAAGTTTGCAGGCAAAGAACATTCTGCCCATTGGCGATATTGCACTTGTCAATACTATGAAGGATCTTACGTCTGCAGAAACAAAGGAAGAAATAATTTCTTTCGCAGAAAGATGGAAACCACTACGCTCGCTCGCCACTTACTTTCTCTGGCATCATTATTTAGAAAGTCGTAAGAAAAAAGAAAAGTAAAATTCATCTGTTCTGATTTGTACCATTGAAACAAATAACCAGGGACTAGTCCTATACAGTGGTCGAGAGCTTCTACCGCTTCCTGTTTTTTAGAATTTGTAATTCAACCATATTTTTCAAAAAGTCATCATCCTAATCTTCAGAAGTATTTACAGAACGAGCGCCCTTCCAAAAGCTAAAGATACAGCTCGACAGATTTTTATGGTTACTTTTTGAATTGGTTAAGGTTGTTATGAAGTATCCTGTAATTTCATTAAAAATAAGATCCCAATGATTGTTATAATTCGTGACATTGAGCGAAAGCGGGGGGCATTATAAATATTCAAGAAATCGAAGCCCTGACGGGAGCATGACCAATAAGTATCGCCCTTATCAGGGCTATAGAATAGTAGTTTATGAATTACCCTGCACTTCGCACAGGTTCACGAATGGTTAAACTCCTTCCGAGCTTGTCAAAGAAAGATTCTATAAATTTTGAGATTTCTTCTTCCTCTAATACCCAAGAATCCTCCGATCCAAGGTCCAGAGTTCTAAGCCAAATTGATCGACGGAATTAATTATCACTGCATCGATCAATCCTATTTTGTTGTTGATCAGAACTTTTTTTCTGGAAAAATCACGTGACCCGAAAGTCAATTCGAGTTGTTCAAAATCCCATCAATCTCCACTGACTTTGTTTGTTGGATCTAATCATCCTCGGACTTTTAAGATGCCATTAGACCCAGCAGTGTTAGGATACAATAATCAGCGCAAAAATAAGGGTTCTTAACGATGGCACTACTTGTGTTTGATAATATTCCTGATACTTATTCCACAGCTAAATTTCCCATTTGGGATAATCAGGATATGGAGGACTCAAGCAAAAACAAACTAAAAAAGTTAAAACAATTCGGCTTTTATAGTAAGGGTTTAATCTATGCCTTGATAGGAATTCTAGCTGTAATGGTTGCCTTTGGCTTAGGCGGAGATATTAAAGGAAAATCTGGAATTGTTCAATTTCTTCATGAATTGCCTGGCGGAGTAATACTCACTACGGTTGTTGCTTTAGGCTTATTGGCCTATAGCTTATGGCAATTTTACGAAGCCGCAGTAGATCCCAGCGGCGGCGAAAATTTAAAAAGGATTGGTCCTAGAATCCAATTTGCTTATTCAGGAATATTTTATGCATTCATTGCTTTTTCGTTTGCACAACCACTTTTTAATAAAGAGGTCTCATCGGACGGTGACACTAAAAAAGTAGCTCTAAGCCAATTGCTAGACAAGGAATGGGGAATCTGGGCGATTTGGATAATTGGAATGGGGATGGCTTTGAGTTCCATATGGCAGTTCTATTTGGGAATTAGTGGCAAGTTCATGAAGCAGATCGATGAAAATCCTGACGGTAAGAATGAATTCAAAATGGTAAAACAAACTGGGAGATATGGCTATATAGCAAGAGGAATGGTCTTTGGAATCATTTCTTTTTTTATAATCAGGGTTAGCCTAGCTAGCAATGCCAGTGCGCTTAAGGGAACAGAGGGTGCTTTACAATATTTATTGAGTTTACCTTATGGTAATTTCCTTATGGGAGCAGTTGCGTTAGGAATGCTGGGTTTTGGCATCTTTTGTTTCATGGTTGCTCGCCATTCTAATAGTAACGATTTAGGGTAGGCTAATCTTTAAAGTCAGAAAACAACCATCGTGATTTGACTTTTAGCTACTGTAAATCTTGACAGATCTTATCAGGTAAGCACGGTAAATAAAGTGTCTTTTTATATAATGAATAGTGCACGTTTCGATTAATTAAAACACTTCAAAAATGGATACATCGGGAAGTAAATTACCCATATATGCTGCAATTACTGCAAACCTCTTGATAGCCATTGCAAAATTTGTAGCGGCAAGTATTAGCGGAAGTTCGGCTATGATCTCAGAAGGAATTCACTCTTTAGTAGATACCGGAAACGGGGGGTTACTTTTATTTGGAATCCATAAGAGTAAAAAACCCGCTGATGATAATCACCCATTTGGGCATGGTAAAGAACTCTATTTCTGGTCTTTGATTGTTGCCATACTTATTTTTTCAATTGGTGGCGGAATGTCTTTATACAAAGGCATTTCTCATATATCTGATCCTGTTGCTCTTGCTGACCCATTCTGGAGTTACATCGTGTTAGGTTTGGCTTTTCTATTTGAAGGTTCAGCGCTATTCTTTGCTTTAAAAAGTTTTAGAAAGCAAAAAGGGGATAATAGTTATTGGAAGGCAATTAAACTAAGCAAGGATCCCGGGAGCTTTGCCGTGATATTGGAAGATACAGCCGCTCTAATAGGTTTGCTAATAGCTTTTACCGGCTTATATCTAGGCCACTATTTTGAAGATGCCCGGTTTGATGCCTATGCATCTATAGTCATCGGCCTTTTACTTGCTGTAGTAGCATTGATATTGGCAGTAGAAAGTAAGGGCTTGCTAATAGGAGAAGGTGCGAATCGCGAAATGTCTGACAGTATTTTGAAAATTGTGCATGCCGATAAATCGGTATACCAAGCAAGAAAACCATTAACCATGTATTTTGGTCCGCGCGATGTTTTCTTGGCTATTGATATTCGGTTTAATAAAAACCAATCTTCGCTCGATATAGAGAAGGCCGTATGCAGACTTGAAAAAGATATTCGACTAAAATATCCCATTGTAAAACGGATTTTTCTCGAGACAAGTAGTTTTACAGAGCTTAAATCAACTGAATAAAACTGAATTTAGATCTTTGAAAAGTTTTTAGCAATCAACTAGGCATTGTTGACTCGACCAGCCTCTGGCAACATTTAAATCTCGACACCCTTCGGGATATTTGATTCAGTAAACAGACCGCACATAAGTAAAAAGTGATGCATTTCAACTGCTGCTCATTCCTGCACTCCCAAATACCCAAGAATCTTTCGATCCAAGGTCCACAGTTATAGGCCAAATTGATTGGCAGAATTAATAATCATAGCATTGATCAACCCTATTCCGATCTTGATAAGGCCTTCATTTCTGAAAAAATCACCAGACTCAAAAATCAAATCCGGTTGATCCAAGACCTGCATTTGGGCATAAAAATCAGTAATGAGTTTTAATTCATGATTCGTTTTGACTCCCTGAAGCAACTCAGCAAAAATCAGTTTCAAGGTATAGATCTCCCCATTCTCAATAAGTTTGAGCATGGAAGAAAAAAACTGATTGTTGCCTTTTAGAAACCGAATCCAAACAGAAGTATCCGCCAAGACATTCCACATCGCTGATTACTTTCACGGATTTGATCTTCGCCATAATAGAACTCAATTGGTTCGGTGGTTATATCTTTTGCCAGTTCCGCCAGCTTTCTTCGAGACAAATAATCTTTCAAAGCAATTTTTAGCGCTTCTGTGATATTCTTTGCTCCGGAAGCTGCGATTACCTCTTGAATCAATTCATCTTCAATTAATGCTGTGATTTTCATATCGTTGATAACTTGATTTAATATACGATTATTCATCGTATGTTGATTTGCTCGAACACAACCCATTTTCTGGCTGAATTCCCTATTTTTATCAAAACCTCAAAACATATGCTACTTTATTATTTAAGCTTTTTGCCTTTTACTCCTGTCCTGCTCTCCCGAAAAAGAATCAGATCAAGTCGCATAAGCCGAACGATAAGTAGAATTGAAAATGGCTTGCAGCCCAATCTACAAGTCGAAGGCGACAGTGTTCCATTATTCAATTTCGAGGAACGATTGCCGGCGCTTGGAATACCGGGAGTAAGTATTGCCCTTTTAGCAAACGGCGAAATCGAATGGGCTCGAGCCTATAGCATGGCGGATAGTAGTGAAAATAGGCCTATGACGATTGAAACCAAGCTACTTGCAGATTGGATCAGCAAGCCAGTTTGCAGCCTTGCGTGCGCATCAGCTCATGGAATGAGGAGTGATCAATCTGGATACCGACGCCAATGAATACCTCAAGTCTTGGAAAGTACCTGAAAATGAATTCACCAAAGTAGCCAAAGTAACTACTCGAAGAATCCTCAATCATACCGCTGGCTTGACCGTTTGGGGTTTTCCGGGTTATGATAAGAGTGATCCCATCCCAAGCGTTCCAGAGGTTTTGGATGGAAAAGGAAATGGGGATTTAATTCGTGTGTAAACAACACGATGAAAATTGGATGTATTCTGGCGAAGGCTACACCATTATACAATTGATGATCAGGGATCTTGAAGGCTTATCCTTTCCTGAGATCATGCCAAAAAAACATATTGGGACCGCTAGGCATGATTTCCAGTACTTTTGAAAATCCACTTCCTGAAAAATACCATACTATTGCCGCCACAGGATATCGAGGCGATGCCACTGAAGTAGAAGGAAAATGGCCAATCTATCCTGAAATGGCAGTAGCTGGACTTTGGACTACGCCTTCTCAATTGATCCTTTGGACAAAGGAAATTCAGCACATCTATCAAAGTAGAAAGGATGGTTTGCTGAAATCCAGCACTATAGATGAAATGCTTACTACTGAAATGAATAATAATAGAGTAGATCCAAGTGTTTCTGAGTTTAGCTTCGGACAATGGAAGTATCATTCAAGAAATTCTTTTGAGTATCGCTGCAGAATATGACCTGCCTGGAGTATCGTCAAATCGAAGAAAGGTGCAGGCGATGACAGAAGAAGAGCGAACCACTTATTTAGGGAGGTATCGGATTCCTGAACTTGGAATTGTGTTAATTTCTATCTCGAAAAATGACTTAGCGGTCAATGCTGAATTTGCAGAGGAGCTGGAATTCATATTGCCAGAAAATGAGGCTATATTTTTCAGCACGGATGACGGTGGACTTTTTAATTTTCGGATAGAAGCTGGTAAGGTCAAAAGTGTGCGAGTTAAAAACTTTATGAGTACAAAATTGGACTGAAAGAGTGAAACGAATAAACTCCCTCAAATTAACTAAATTACCCTTTCTCAAACCCATCATCTCCACCGCTATGAAATCATTAACGCTAGTATTTCTGTTCTGCTTTATTATCATTTTCTCAGCCACTGCCCAGCAAACCTGCATGACGGCAGAAAACATCAAAGCGTTGGATTCCAAATGGGAAGAGGCGAATCTTCACCCTGATCCAGACTTTATGGAATCGACCTTAGCCAAGGAGTTTATATGGGTTCACAATCATGCTGTCATGACGGACAATAAAATTGCTGTTGTAGCACGAGCTAAAAAACAAAAATCGAACGGCATCAGCGATACAAAATCCAGAATTCAAAGTGAAATAAAAGTGGCGATTACCGGGAAAACTGCCATCGTTACTGGTATTACCATCGTCAATCGAAATCCCATACCTACCAAGTATCACTTTATGCGAACTTATGTCGAAGTGGATGGAAAATGCCTTTTGGTGGGCAATCACACGATGGCTATTCCGGAGGAGGAATTTTAATTTTTTACTAGAAAACTATGACAGCCTTATAATTTTAAAGAGATAGTTCCAAAACACAGTATACTCACTGATTAAGCCACCTCCTGAAAAATGAAATCATCATTAATCATACTATTTACAATTTGTTTGGTCCATATATCTTGTGGACAGAGTAAACTGAAAATAGAAAAATCTGAAAATTATAAATTGATAAAAGCTTTGAATAACTCAGAGTTAATCGGAGAAAACAAAGCGGATTATTTATTGGTAAAGATTTATAAAATTGATAATGGAACAGTTAGTGCAGAATTACCAAGTTCGGAAGTTTCTCATAATTTATTAATTGCTTTTCTGAATTTGATGCAGAACCGAATCAAAATCTATTCGAAATTGGACTTTTTTATAATCCAACATTAATAAAATGGATTGTAGAAGAGGAATACCAAAAAGAATTTGAGCTAGAATATGGTGTCTACAACAGGCGAAAGTCTGTAAGACTGAAAATAAATAGTAACGAGTTGAAACTGGACAAAAAAATCCAGTAGACTACAATGGGAACAAGTAAATACTTTTTATAGCCTAGCTCCCAAAACTTTCCAAGAACAAAATTATAGGTAGAAAGAAATTTCATTATCCTTAAATTGATGGTTAGTAAGTTTGAAACATACAAGAAGTATACAGGCCACATTCAGCCCTATCAGCAACTATAATCATCAATAAACAGCAGAACATATGACCAAAAAGCGAATATTCTTTACCGGAGGATCAGGAAAAGCAGGCAAGCACGTAATCTCCTATCTTATAGCACAGGGACATCGCGTGATGAATGTAGATTTAAAATCCTTAGATCATCCTGGAGTGGATAATCTGATTGCTGACATTACTGATTCTGGCCAAATGTTTAATGCCATGAGTTCCTATGCCGGATTTGATGAGTTGGAATCTGGAACAGGCGTACCCAAATTTGATGCAGTAGTGCATTTTGCTGCCGTGCCCAGGATCTTGATCAACCCGGATAATGAAACTTTCCGAGTCAATACGATCGGTACTTATAACGTGATTGAGGCGGCTGTGAAGCTTGGAATAAAAAAGATTATAATTGCTTCGTCTGAGACCACTTATGGTATCTGTTTTTCAGATGGCAAAACCAATCCCCATTCGCTGCCTTTGGATGAGGAATATGATGTGGATCCCATGGATAGCTATGGATTATCAAAGGTGGTGAATGAGAAGACGGCGCGCAGCTTCCAGCGAAGATCAGGGGTTGATATTTATGCCCTTCGGATCGGAAATGTGATTGAGCCGCACGAATACGCTGAGCTGTTTCCGCATTATTTCAAACATCCTGAAGTACGGCGCAGGAATGCGTTCTGCTACATCGATGCGCGTGATCTGGGACAGATTGTGGATTTATGTTTACAAAAAGATGAACTGGGTTTTCAGATTTTCAATGCTGGAAACGACCACAATGGAGCGATTATCCCAAGCAAAGAATTGGCAGAAACGTTTTTCCCTGGTGTCCCAATCACCCGCGAACTGGAAGAGCATGAAGCCTTATTTTCAAATCTAAAAATCAAGGAAGTGCTAGGATTTAAAGAAGAACATAACTGGCGAAAGTATGTGGAAAGGGAAAGATTCCTTTTTGGTGGGCCTGCCAATAGATAGTCTAAATCCTAAATTGATTAAGCTCAAAAAAGGGAACGCACAGTCTTTATCGGTACACATTCTGAATGCAGTCAAATAAATATCACTGAATATTTTCATAGTCTTGACCTCAGAGAAGATTTTCAATTCCGCAGGCTCTGAACTCCATGCAGTCCAATAAAATCCTTGTTTTGACCAATCTTGCAAAACTCACCGCCATTTTTGGGTAGATTATTGTTCTGAGTAAGAGGTTAAGGCTCCGGTCATACCAATTTTCTCTAAAAATCGTACTTTTTAACTAACGATATAATCTTCTCAAAATAAATTTCAAATGTTTGCTAAAATCCTAAAAACTCAAAATCCGCCTAAGCAATCACTTTTTATATGGGATGGAGAATGCGGGTTTTGTAAATATTGGATCATCGTATGGAAAAGTAAAACGGTGAATTTGACTTATGATACGTTTCAGGAAGCTGCCGGAGATTTTAAGGATATTCCACTCAAGGAATTTAAAAAAGCATCAAGATTGATCGAATCGGATGGAGCTGTTTTTAGTGGCCCTGATTCAGCCTACAGGACTTTATGGTACTTTGATAAACCCCAAAAGTATTGGCATCGATGGTATGAGCAATCTGATCTATTCCGTTGGATCAGCGATCAAGGGTATAATACAATTGCCAAAAACAGGCCGATAATGATGAAACTAACCCTGGCTTTTTGGGGAAAAAATCCACTGAAACGTAAGCCTTTTTGGTTGTTGTGGTTGATGGCTGCAATAGGATTAGGCTATTGTGTGTTTGCTTTATTATGATTTTGAGATCTATTTGTCTATACTCGAACCAATAGCCAATTAATATCTTTTGCACCTCCACTTGGTCCAACACAGATCGGCAGACTCAGCGCTATCGATCACAAATAACAACTTGGAGGGCGGATCAGATAAAACTGTAGAGGTCGCCTTTGGGCAAAAAATTTCTCAATTCAAAACAGCTGATAGATCTATTTTTGGATTTGGAGGTTACTAACTTCCGAATTTCTTATTTAGACTTCAATTAAAATTTGATTCTTCAAAACTAGCTTCCAGAATCCCCCATGAGCATCTTCAATATCATCACTATTCTAATTATCCTTTCCGCAGGCTTTGCCTTTATCAATACGCGTTTTCTCAAGCTCCCTTTTACGATTGGCTTGATGATTATTGCGATTGTATTCACCGTAGCACTCAATATTCTGGGCACTTTCAATCCCTACATTATGGAGGAGGCTAATTTGCTGATTGAGTCTATCGATTTTGAAACCGTACTACTCGATGTGATGCTGAGCTTTCTGCTCTTCGCAGGCGCGCTACACACCAAGCTGGATTCGCTCAAAACTCAAAAAGGTCCCATAGCATTATTTGCCACTATCGGGATAGTGATCTCTACTTTTCTGATTGGGACCATGATGTATTACCTGTTTTTAGCTTTCAACTATCCCATCGATTACATTTATTGTCTACTTTTTGGATCACTAATCTCCCCTACCGACCCTATTGCGGTGCTGGGAATTCTAAAAGATGCCGACGCTCCCAAAAAACTGGAGACCAAGATTGTAGGCGAGTCGCTTTTCAACGATGGTGTAGGAGTCGTAGTTTTTATCGTGATTTTCAAAATCGCACAGCAGGGTTTGGATTCCATGAGTGTTGGTGATGTGAGCTTACTATTTATCGAGGAAGTCATCGGAGGTATTGTCCTCGGTTTGGTAGCGGGTTGGGTTGCATTCAGATTGATGAAAGTCATCGACAATTTCGAAACTGAGGTGATGATCACCTTGGCGCTGGTGATGGGCATATCAGCTCTGGCTCACTATTTACATGTATCCGGTCCACTTGCCGTGGTGGTTGCTGGGATTTTCATCGGAAATAAATCTCCAGAAATCGCATGGTCGGAAAACACACAAAACTACATCGATAAGTTCTGGGAATTGATCGATGTATTGCTCAATGCACTGCTTTTCGTATTGATTGGGCTGGAACTGCTGATCATTACCTTAAGTAGCACCTATATAATTTTTGGTTTATTGGCTATACCAATTGCACTTATTGCAAGGTATTTAGCTTTGTCAGGACCTGTGGCGATTTTCCGAAAACGATTGGATTTCATCCCCAAAACGAACCTGATTATGGCTTGGGGAGGGATTCGAGGTGGGATCTCGATTGCACTTGCCTTATCACTAGAACCGCAGATGGAGCGTGAACTTTTCCTAACGATTACCTATGTGATCGTGGTATTCTCTATTATCGTACAGGGATTGACTATTGGTCCGCTGGTGAAAAAAGTGCTGAAAAGGACGAGTTATTCTGGTTGATGTTATAAACTATTCTAAAATCTCCAAGCTTTATTCAAAAGGTACATATCCCATAACCTCTAAACGATCTGGACTCGTTTTACTAGTCGAATAAACCATAACTTCCTTTATAAAATATCCTTTATTTATGATATCATAGGTCACTTTAAAACTATCTCTCTCATAAGGCCTCAAGAACGCATCATTCCAACTTGGAATGGTACATCCACACGATGTTTTTATATTGAAGATTTTTAAGTCTTCTTTACCTATATTTTGGTAAACAAAATAAAAGCTGGCATCCTCTTGATTTACAAGTGTATCGAAATCAATTTTTTCTTGTTCGAATGCAATTTCAGGAACATAAATGTTGTCAAAGATCCTTTTCCCAAAAAAAGATAAAATAGTGGCAAGGACTATCACCGATCCAATAATCAACAAATTTCTCATATTTACCATTTTTTCATTAATTGTGATATATCAAACTTCAAAACCAATTCATGACTATAATCCGTAGCATAGAGCATCCCACTTTTCTCATCAATGTCTATAGAACTTAGATCATGTGCGACTTCCAAATAAGCTTTAGGCCTACCTTCCCAGTCATAGACTCTTACAAAGCTTTCGTTTTCCCTGAATTTATCAGTACGGAAATTTAGTTTTGCCTCCAAAGCATATATGTATTTCTCACCAGTAGCCAATCCATTAAAGCCATTTGTTCTCGGATTAATGAAATTCACAGCTGGATCTATATCTTTACCGTCATAATAATCATCTTTCCAATTATCTCCATCTACAATCGATTTAATCACTTGGAGGTTTTCATCAAAAATATCAATTCGATTAAAAATGAATGTTGCCTGAACAAACTTATCCTGACTTGGATGTTTATCTAAAGAAGCTCCATAAAGACTATTCATCACTTCGGATGGTAAGTGGGTATTATTTTTGATTTTAGGAAATAGCCCCGATCTAACAATTTTATTATTCTCTTGATCAAATGACTTTAACCTAGACCGGTTCTGTTCGTAAATCCATGAATTAGCATATAATTTATCGTTTCCACCCATAAATAATTGAAAATACGGAAATATTTTAACGTTTATTCTTAACCTTCTTTCCACAACAGGATAGGAAGATTTGGATTTTAAGGTCTTCGTCAAATTGATCAAAGAATAAGTCCCTCGTAGATAATCAAATTGCCATAGCTTTATACCTTCACTCGTTTTTTTAAACTGGCCTACCGTAGTTGCGGGGATTTCCCATTGGTCGGGCCCATCTCCACGAACGCCAACAGCACCTAAATAATTTAGCTTGTCTTTGTGAAAAACATGATAATGGTTTTCACCACTGTTGACCATAGTCAACAAAAGTGTGTCTAACACAAAAATTATATGGTGATGATTGTAATCTTGGGTCAGTATTTCTTGACCCTTTATTTTCATTTTCTCTGGAAAATCAGTTTTTGAAACTTTTACCACTTTTTGGGCAGTAGACTCTTGACAAAGAATGATGAGAATAAAAAATAAAGAAAAAGTAATATAATTTCTTATAAATCTCATACGTATGGGAATTAGAGTTAAATGATTATATAGTAGAACAAATGTAACTTCTGGTAATAAGAGTATGGGAATTAGCAGAATCTATTCGATCAAGACAAAGGCTGTCTCAGTTTTGAAACAGCCTTTTAAACTCAAAATGAATCTCATCCCGGAGGAAGTGACGCATCTGATCCACATGGGCCAACTACACTCCCTTGGCCGGTCGCATGAGCACAATAAGTGAGCTGGCAAAAAGTCGCCAGACCAGAATCACCATTAATATTGTGTTGACACCAACTAGCACTCATGATTTCAACTTCGGGAACTTCGTCACCAAACGAAGTCAATGGAGAAATCCCTAGGAAAACCCCAAACGCGGCGGCTAGCATCAACTTAACCGCAAATTCGATTTTACTTTTTTCTTTCATAACGTTAAAATTTTTAGATTGAAAATAGACTAAAATAACCTTGTCAGTTACCTTACCTTCAAAGTTTAACCTAAGAAAGAAAGAAAGAAATATCCAAATATTTTTATAAAAAAAATTATTTTAATAATCATCCTAACATATTGTTGTCTGAGGAGGTAAATGAACGTTTCCTCTACTGACTTTGATAAATTTACTAATTGAATCACTTTAATCCAGTTACCTATTACTACATCTCTCTATTTTCATCCAAAATATCACTCGTATTCTAGCTATTTAAATTTTCAGTCTCATTTCCCTATCTTCACGGACAAATAAACTCAACCCTACAAATGAAGAAATTACGCTTATCTAACCTATTTCTGCTTGCTCTTTTGGCAATTGGATTTGTATCATGCGATCAAAAAACAGAAACCGAAGAAACCACAGAAGTCACCGAAGTTCAACCCACGCAGTTTGGTGGCTTGGCTCTATACACGCTTCGGGATTCGATGGCAAAAGATCCAAAAGCGACTTTGCAGGCTGTTGCAGACGCGGGCTACGCTTATGTAGAAGCCGCCAATTACGACAATGGATTATTCTACGGAATGGCACCGACGAATTTCAAAGCTTACCTGGCCTCCATCGGGCTTACCGCAATGAGTGCTCACATGGGAATGGTCACTATGGAAAATGCAGATCAACTGATCGCTGACACCAAAGCTGCCGGAATCAGCTATTTTGTGATTCCAGTTCCTCCAATGGGCATGTTTACCTTCGGCCCTGAAGGAATGGGCATGGAAGGGAGCAAAGAGGAGCTAGTTTCAGTTCTAAAAACACTAGGCGAGAAATGCAGCAATGCAGGCCTTAAGCTGTTGTATCACAATCATGATTTCGAATTTAAGCCGATGGCAGACGGGACCATTCTAGCAGATTATATACTGGAGAATACAGATCCTGCTCAGGTAAATTTCCAGATGGATTTATTCTGGGTTACTAAAGCCGGAGCAGACCCTTTAGCTTACTTTGAAAAGTATCCGGGAAGATTCAAAGCTTGGCATGTGAAAGATATGAACGCTGCAGGTGAATTTGCTCCAGTTGGAACAGGCTCGATTGATTTCAAACGAATCTTGGCAGAAAAGGAAAAATCAGGTATGGAATATTACCTTGTAGAGCAGGATCAGACTTTTGGGCTTGATCCAATGGAAGCCATCAAAATCAGTCACGAAGGATTGAAAAAAATCGGATTTAAATAAGGCTATTTACAAACTTTAAAAAAAGCCAGCTCTAAAAGCTGGCTTTTTTTGATTAACTGATCAGTTGCTGCTTAAATTATCGGAATATTAATTTAGCCTACCAAACCTCTTTTAAGTTATTACTAGGAATTAAAAAAGACCTTGAAAATCTGAAAACCTATGAGAACACATATATAGTAGCCTGATATTCAGTCTCAATATAGTTCTGGGTATTTATCCATCTATCTATTCAACTAATATGAAACATAGTTTTTTCTGATTTAGGAGTAAAGCTATTTTTGAATTTCTCTATTTCTATAAAAACTGAGTATGTTTATAGGAATTAGAGTCGCCAAAAATCCAAAAGAGCAAGCTTTTTAAATATTAACATTAACCCAAAATCTGCAATTAAACGGAATATTCCGTACCTAGCAAAACCTACCTAAAAGCCATTTCAAAGGCCTGCTACCGGCTCTAATCCAAAATATTACCCTAGTCCAATAAGAGTACATTCTGGAAAATGGAAGTAAAATTTATATCATTTTTAGTATAATAATAAAGTAGTGATAATGAAGTATATTAATAAGTTTTGTTTTCATTCAAGGCAAGTATTCTTGCAGTTTTCAATAATAAACTGACCACAACAGAAAAACTATTTTTCCAACTTTTCGGTTCTACCACGAATTTAATGGAAACAGGATATTAAAATAACAGCTATTTTCTGAAAAAACCATTTAAAGAGCTGTCTTCCAGTCGTATAGCTGATTCCTGAAAACTTCCTATTAATGGTTTTGGCTAATTTTAGCTATATGTACCACTAACTTAAGGGTAGAACCAACTTTTCTAACCACTAATTAAACCCAGTATCGAATTTTTCATGTCAATTCAAAGAAATTCGAGCATCATCCCAAAATCCCCAAAGAAAAAAATCCCATTTATCTTAATTCCCTATGTATAATTAGGATTACCCTCTATATTTAATCTGCAAAAGTTCAATTCTATTTATATTTTGACCTTTTGAGCAAGATCCAACCACCCTTAATCCGAAAACTTCCAATGGAGCAAATTATCTACTCAATCAATGATCTGATTTGGAGTAATGCCTTAATCATTCTTTGTCTTGGGACAGGGATTTATTTTTCTGTAGTCACTCGTTTTTTGCAGATCCGATATTTCAAAGAGATGATTAAGCTGCTTTTTTCAGGAAAATCTTCCGCCCAAGGCGTTTCCTCATTTCAAGCATTTGCTTTGGCATTGTCTGGAAGGATAGGAACTGGGAATATAGCCGGGGTTGCGACTGCCATTGCCATGGGAGGGCCAGGATCACTTTTTTGGATGTGGGTGATTGCATTTTTGGGAGCATCATCTGCCTATGTGGAAGCTACACTCGGTCAGATCTTCAAGGAAGTTAAAGATGGACAATACAGAGGAGGCCCTGCTTACTACATTGAAAAAGGACTGGGAATCAAATGGTATGCAATGATTTTTGCTTTAGTGACCATATTGAGCACAAGCTTCTTTTTGCCGGGAGTACAAAGCAACAGCATTGCGCTAAGCGTGAAGAATGCATTTGATTTCCCTGTTGAATACACTGGGGGAATAGTCTGCTTTTTTCTGGGATTGATTATTTTCGGAGGAATCAAACGTATCGGAAAAGTAGCTGAAATTGTTATTCCATTTATGGCATTTGGATACATCATTATTGCGCTGATTATCATAGGACTGAATTTCTCAGAGATTCCTGCCGTTTTCAGCTTGATAGTCAAATCAGCATTCAACGTAGAATCAACCTATTCTGGAGTATTTGGAATGGCTATTGCCTGGGGAATCAAAAGAGGTATTTACTCAAATGAAGCCGGCCAAGGAACAGCTCCGCATGCTGCCGCAGCTGCTGAAGCTTCTCACCCTGCAAAACAGGGCCTTGTACAAGCATTTTCAGTGTACATCGATACGCTTTTTGTGTGCTCTGCCACAGGGTTTATGATTCTTTTCACGCAGAAGTTTAACGTTGTCAATCCAAATGGAGGTTTTATCGTAGAAAATCTCCCAGGGATAAGTATTGGCCCAGAATATACCCAGTTTGCCATCAGTGAATATTTCCCGGATTTCGGGCCTGCTTTTGTTGCGATTGCCTTAATCTTTTTCTCGTTTACTACAATCATGGCATATTATTACATAGCCGAAACCAATTTAAGTTACCTCCAAAAAGATGGGAAACAGAAGTGGCCAACTTATGTCCTTAGAGGGCTCATACTTGCTGCTACCTATTTTGGAACTGTCCGAACCGCAGAACTAGCCTGGACATTAGGGGATATCGGTGTTGGACTGATGGCTTGGTTGAATGTGATTGCGATTTTATTGTTGCGAAAACCCGCTTTAGAAGCATTGAAGGATTTCAAAGCACAAAAAGATACGGGGAAGGACCCTACTTATGATTTTGAAGCAATGAAAGAGAAATACAGCAAAAAATAAAAAAGCCTTTTTTTAATGATGGATCAACCGCAAAAGTGGCGAGCGAGATTAGTATTAATTTAATATGTGTTTCCGTTTTGTTGCAAGTAGCCAAATAAAGACAATTTGTATCACAAACTTGGCGAACAGTTTTGGGTAGTGTTTTTTGGTTAAAAATAGCCATAAGAATGAATATCATTAATTTTGTCAATCATCCCGATATCATCGGGACAGGTCTTTCCAGATGAGGAAAGCTGCGAAGATTATCTAAAAGCCTATCGTGAAAAGGTGGGAATTCAATGTAAAACCTGTAAATCCAACACGAAACACTATTGGTTTAGCGGTGGAAAGTTTTTTGAATGCAGCTCTTGCAGGCGTAGGAGCTCCTTGAGGAGCGGTACTGTGATGGAAAGAAGCAAGCTTTCGCTCCATCTTTGATTACCGCATTTATGCTCATGGCTGCCACTAAGAAGGGTTTCTCATGTTTAGAATTTCAGCGTCAACTCGGCTTGAGTAGGTATTATACTGCATTTGGATTGATGCATAAAATCAGAGTAGTTATGGGTAGAAGAGATGCACTTTATACACTCACCTGATATGATTGAAATGGATGAATGCTATATTGGATTGGCTACCGAAAAGAAAGTGAAAGAGAATCTTAAAAGAGGCAAAGGAAGCCAGCGTAAGGCTATTGTGGCCGTTTCAGCTGAATCAATCCCATTGAAAGATTTAGAAACAGGTAAATCAAGTCGATGTTGTGGCTACTATAAAATGGAGGTTCTGGGAAAAGTTGACGGAGAACATGCCAAAAAATTCATCAAAAAGAACATGAGCGGAGAGATTGTACTGTTTACAGACAAAAACAAAGCTTATCAGGGAATTATAAACATTGTTGATACTCATTTCACAGTAGTTTCAGGAAAAGAAAGTACGAATGACACCCTCAAATGGGAACACAAAGCAATCAGTGATCTAAAGTGAAAATTATTGGGCATAAATCACGTGATCACCTATAAGTACCTTCAAAACTATCTTAATGAGTTTGTTTACAAGCTAAATCGAAGATACTTTGGTGATCGCCTGTTTGACAGGCTGATTATTGCGGGAATTTATCCTTAAGTGCAATAGTGCGGATACACGTAATTTTAATTGAAAAAAATGATCGTAAATTGAAAAATTATTATTTAGTCTCAATGATTAATTTGATTTATTGTTGATTTTCTGAGGCAGAAAGGAGTCATGAATACAGCTCATTAGTTTTCTAAACAATTGATAAAAAGAACTAAATTTTAACTTCAAGATAGATCTAAAAACAAAAAAGCCTCCAATTTTTCATGAAGGCTATTTTGCAATTCCAATGATTTTCAAATTGAAAATCAAATTCTATTACTTTTCAAATGTGATTCCATCAGAATCAGCTCCCAGCGATTCTAATTGTTGGCTGATGTCCTTGACCATCTCGTCTGGACCGCAGACGTAGAAATGCTGTGAAAAATCTTGGATGTGTTTTTTCAGAAAATCACTGTCAATTCTACCATTTTCGCTTCCTGACGCCTCTTCTTCAGATAGAATTGAAATGAAATTATCTCCCAATAATGCTCTAAAATAGGGTTCAAGGATTATATCCTTGGAAGTTTTATTTGAAAAAATCAAAGAATTTCCCTGCACTTTACCCTGCGCTTCCAGCCATTTAAAAATCCCGATAAATGGCGTCACTCCTGCTCCTCCTGCTATGAAAACGCCGTTGCCTTTGTAAGTAATCGCTCCCCAAGAATCCTCAAGCAACAGTTCATCTTCCACTTTCAGCTGATCCAATTGATGAGTGACTCCATCATGAGCCGGGTAGGATTTTATCACAAACTCCAAGTGACCATCCTCGGGAAGTGAAGTAAAAGTGAAGGGCCGCTTTTCATCCTTCCATTTCTCGTGATTGATTGCTACATCTGTAGCTTGACCCGATTCGAATTGGTATCCATCTGGCTTTTCTAAAGTGTACTGATTCACATCATGTGTGAGTGATTGGATCTTCTTGATTTTTACAGTGTGTGGCATAGTTTTCAATTTTTGTTCATAAATAAAACAGGCTCAATCGAATATAGTTATGATTCGCGTAATTTTCAAGTTTACGATTATTGGTTTGAATGAAAATAAATAAGTGATTTTGAGAAATTTTATATTGAAAAATATTACTCTAAAATCTTATTAATCAGATATTTAAAGTATTGATAGTGATGAAGCTATGTTTTCTTTGTGACTTTACCTAAGTCATAAAGGTATGTGATAAAAAAAATGCTCACACGCTTTGGCCACCCTCCATTTCCTGATTAACGCCAATCCGGCCAAAACGCCAAATGTTGGTTGTTTCGCCCCATTCTACCAAGGTGCCAAAGCTCTATTGCTATTTTCAAAACATTGAATTCCGGTATCCTGATTTCAATCAAATGTGAGAATCGCATATATGTTACTATTTAAGCTATTTGACACTACTTATGGCAGACAGGTCTGCGGTGAAAAAATATTCTCGTAAAGCGACTGCGTTCTCTACATCTCGAACTATAGCAAACAGGTTTGCGATAAAAAGAAATAGCTCTGAATTTACTCCAGAGCTATTTAAAATCTTCTTATATCAAATTTACTTTGAAGGAAGCACCATCGCACTCACTTCACCAAATCCTACTCGAATCCCATCCTTCTCCCCAAACCCTTTCATAATCACCGTATCGCCGTCCTCAATAAATTTACGATCCTCACCACTATCCAACTTGATTGGTTTGGTGCCTTTCCAGGAAAGCTCCAACATCGAACCATACGAATTTTTATCTTTTCCGGATATAGTCCCAGAAGCCATCAGGTCGCCTACATTGATATTGCAACCATTGACGGTATGATGCGCCAGCTGCTGAGCAACATTCCAGTACATATATTTAAAATTTGAAGTGGCCACTTTAGAGGCTTTTTGACCTTCTGGCTGGATAAAAACTTCAAGATTTAAATCAAAATTACCCGGACGATCGCATTTCAAATAGTCTAGAACTTCAGGCTCTTGTATAGGACCTGTCGTTCGGAAATATTCCAACGCCTCGATGGTCACCACCCAAGGTGAAATCGATGAGGCAAAGCTTTTCCCCAAAAACGGACCTAAGGGCACATATTCCCATGCCTGAATATCCCGAGCAGACCAATCATTAAACAATACAAATCCAAAAATATAATCCTCAGCTTCTGATGTAGAGATGGAATCACCAAGTTTGGTTTGCATGCCAGTAATGAATGCCAGTTCCAACTCGAAATCCAATCTTCGGCTTGGACCAAAAGCAGGTTTCTCCATGTCAGCATCCTTGAATTGTCCTTTTGGACGATATATCGGAACTCCCGAAGGAATAATCGAAGAAGCTCGACCATGATAACCTACCGGAAGATGCTTCCAGTTGGATAAGAGGGCATTGTCGGGATCCCGAAACATCGTCCCTACATTGGTCGCATGCTCTACGCTGCTGTAGAAATCTGTGTAATCTCCGATCTTCACCGGTAATAGCATTTCTGCTTCTTTGAGATTGACCATGACTTTACCACGGATACTATGATCTCGGAGCTTTTCATTTTCAGCCAATAGCAAATCTTGAACCCGCTCTCTGATTTTCTTGGTGATCGCCTTTCCCAAAGCGATAAACTCATTGAGCGATTCCTTCAGAAAAATCCCTTCTGGCAGAAACATTTCACCAAAGAAACCCTCTTGGTCCAAAATACTCAAATCCAATATTTTATCCCCTATCGCAATACCGATTCTGGGACTTAACCGTTTGTTTTGAAATACTCCAAAAGGAAGATTGTAAATCGTAAAATCGGAATTTTTTGGAACTTCCACCCAAGTACTTAGGGTGTTCGTAGGACTTTCGCTCATGTTTAGCTGATCTTTGAATTTGCAAATTTAGGACTTCATAAGGAAAACAAAAAGAATAACTGAAATGAGCTTGAGTTCAATTGTCAATTTATACTATTTGGGAATTGAGAATCACTCCAAAAACAATCATACTCAGACCAAAGCCATTTAACTCTTCGTATTCCCATTCCAAAAAATTTAATATTGATTGTTAATCTTGATCCTTACCTTCAAATACAACCTAATTTATTTTCAATGAAACATAATTTAAGAATCTTAGGGTTTTTCGTTTTGAGTTTCCTCTGCTTCTCGGCATGGGCTCAAGAGAAATCCATTCTCGATCAGCTCGATGAGATAGCCATTGTAGACCAGAAAGTCATGATGCCTATGCGAGACGGAGTCAGATTGGCCACCGATATCTACCGTCCAAAAGGTGACAAAAAAGTGCCTATCGTTTTTTCCAGAACTCCCTACAACTTCAATACTTGGGGAAATGGTGAAATGAACACCCGTACGATGGAAACTGCACTCTCTTGGATCAAAAAAGGCTATGCCTATGTAGTTCAAAATGAGCGAGGAAGATATTTTTCTGAAGGCGAATGGGATATTCTAGGAACGCCACTCACGGATGGCTACGATGCAGTAGACTGGATGGCTAAGCAGTCATGGTCAAATGGTAAAGTCGGTGCACTGGGATGCTCCTCCACCGCAGAATGGCAAATGGCAGTTGCTTCGCTTGATCATCCCGCTCTTGCGGCTTTGGTACCTCAAGGGTATGGCGCTGGTGTAGGTAAAATCGGTGACTTCTGGGAGCAGGGAAACTGGTACCGAGGTGGTGCTGGACAGATGCTTTTCACCAATTGGCTCTACAGTGTACAACATGACCCAATGGCTCCAAAACTAGCGAAAGGCATCAGTCAGGAAGATTTGGTACGACTTCAGCGCTTTTATGACATGTCACCTGAGTATCCAAGAATTGATTCCAAAGCTGCTTTGAGTCACTTGCCTATTCAGGATATCATCAAGGCCGCAAACGGCCCACAGGGAGTCTACGAAGAAATGATCACTCGTAAGCCGAATGATCCCAAGTGGTTTAACGGAGGCCTGTACCACGACAAGCAACCTTTTGACAAGCCAAGCTTTTGGTTTGTGTCTTGGTTTGACGTATCGGCAGGACCAAATATTGCACTTTACAATCACATGAGACAAAATGCGGTCTCCCAAATGGCAAGAGACAATCAGTATTTGGTCATCGCTCCTGTACTCCATTGCTCCTACACCCGAGCAACAGAAGACACCAAAGTGGGTGATTTAAATGTGGGTGATGCTCGTCTGAATTACGATGAGATGATCACAGCATGGTTTGACAAGTGGCTGAAAGACGAATCGTCTGAGCTGGTATCCGAAATGCCGAAGGTGCAATACTACACTATGGGATCCAACGAATGGCAAAGTTCTGATGTGTGGCCACCGGCAGAAGCGGTGATGACTACGATGTATCTGGATTCGGAAGGAAAAGCAAACACTCGAATGGGTAATGGAAAGCTTACTGCCAAGAAACCTAGAAAAGACAGTCCTGACACCTTTAAATACGATCCTATGAATCCGGTGGAGTCAAACGGTGGAAATGTATGCTGTACCGGTAATGCAGTCACGGGAGGATCTTTTGATCAAAGTGAGATGGAGATGCGAGATGATATCTTAGTTTATACTTCAGATGTTTTGGAAGACGGTGTAGAGGTTTCAGGCTTTATAGAGTCTTACCTTTATCTATCGTCTGATGCAAAAGATACTGATGTGACGATTAAACTGATCGATGTATATCCGGATGGAAAAGCCTATAATCTGGACGAAACGATACAGCGGGTACGCTATAGAGAAGGCTATGAAAAAGAAGTCTGGATGGAAGATGGAAATGTCTATGAAGTCAAAATGACTCCTATGAGTACTTCTAATTTCTTTGCAAAAGGTCATAAAATCCGCATTGAGATCAGCAGTTCCAACTTTCCGAGATTTGATCGGAACATGAATACCGGCGGCAATACCTACGACGAAACTGAAGGTGTGATAGCGACCAACAGTATTCATCATGGAGGTAAATACCTCAGCAGAATCGTACTGCCGATGATCAAATAACAAGAATTTTAAAGAGCTTTAAATTAGAAAAGGTGATAAAATATTACTGGCGTCCGAGTAAAACTAAAACCGTGAAAAAACATGCTTCAGTTAGCTCAAAATGAATATTTCAATGCCTTTCTGAAATTACCTCCTTTTTGAACATCAGGTGTACATCACGTAGGTAGGTAGGGGAAATTTCCAAATACTCATTTCTAAGCCGCTTGATTTCCGAGGCCGAAATTTTGTCGGACACCAGTAATAAAACATCACCTTTCTAGTTTACTTCCATAATTGATCGATATCCGTTCTTCTTTACATCAGGCTCAAAGCCCTTTCATATAATTTATTTTTAGTGCTGACTCCCAATCCTTTTCTAAATCACTTTTTTTGACCAAATTATTTATAAATTAATCAACTATACTTATGTCAAAAATTTACAAATTTCTGACTACTGTAGCCTTTCTATGGTTATCAGTAGGTTGGGCTTGGGCACAATATACGGTGTCAGGCTCTTTGTCCGATGAGCGGACAGGTGAACCCTTGATCGGGGCCAGCATTATTCTAAAAGGAACGACAAGCGGAGCTATCACAGATCTTGATGGCAACTTCTCGCTGAATCTTCCAGGTACAGATCAGCGGGAACTGGTGATATCCTACATTGGATACTTTTCTCAGACTATCTCGGTGAGTCAGTCCATGACAACTCTGAACGTGCACAGCTAAGACAAGTTGCCTCCGACTTGGAAGAAGTGGTAATTACCGGTCTTGCCTCATCAGTAAAGCGAAGTAATCTTGCTAACGCAGTATCTACGGTGTCGGCGAAAGAACTCACCGGAACTACCACCATCCAAACCACGGACGGTGCACTTTACGGAAAAGTAGCCGGTGCTACCATCCGATCCAATGGGGGTGCTCCAGGGGGAGGTATGTCGATTCAATTGCGAGGTATTTCGAGTTTGCAAGGCGCCTCCCAGCCACTGATCATTGTGGATGGTGTTTATATTAGCAACGCTTCCCAGCGCACAGGTCGAGCAACAGTCTCAGGTGCAGGCGCATCCAGTCAGGATGATGGAGCTAACCGACTAGCTGATATCAATCCGGCAGATATTGAAAACATCGAAGTACTTAAAGGACCCTCTGCTGCGGCGATCTATGGAACACGTGCAAATGCAGGTGTAATTATCATCACCACCAAAAGAGGTGCAGAAGGTAGAACTACAGTTTCCTTATCCCAAGACGTAGGATTTGCCGAGCCACTTAGACTTCTTGGAGTAGATAATTGGAGTGAGGACAAAATAAATTTTTTCTTTCCTGAGGCCAGAAGACCCATTGAATTGGAAAGATTCAGATCAGCTCAAGCAACAGGAAACTTCGTCGACTATGAAGATTACTTCTACAATAATCAAGCCTTGTTGTTGAACACCAGAATCAATGTCTCGGGAGGAAATGAAAAAACCAAATTCTTCGTCTCAGGTGGTATCACCTCAGAAGATGGTACAGTCAAGAATACCGGATTTGAGAGATATTCTATCCGAGCCAATATCGATCATAAAATCAGCAATAAGATCCGATTGGGAGTTTCTTCCAATTATATCCGATCAAATACAGAGCGTGGATTTACAGGAAATCAAAATAACTCTGGAGCAAGTATCGGATATAGTATCGCTTATGTGCCTAATTATTATGATTTGAGAAGAAACGAAGATGGAACTTACCCTCTCAATCCATACTTCTCAGAAAATCCAGTTTCAGTAACTGACAATGCAGAAAACAGCTCTGAGGTCAATCGATTTATCCAAGCTTTTACATTGGATATTGATCTTATGAAAAGACCTAACAGCTTCTTAAGAGCACAGGTTTCAGGTGGATTGGATTTTCTCCAAAACTCTTCGCAAGTTTATCTTCCTGAGTTTTTGCAGTTCCAGCGTGGATCAGCAAACCCAGGTGATGTCTTGGTTGGAAAGCAGGAAAGCTTCAACACTAACTTCCAGGCTGCTTTGGTATACAACTGGAATCTAGGAAGTGTAAATATGAACTCTCAGGCAGGGCTTGTGAGGTTAGATTTTGATAATAGTTCCCTTTTCAACAGAGGTAGAGGATTGGTACCAGGACAAAGAAATCTACGGCAGGCAGCCGTTCAGCAGATCGATGATCAGTTTGTTAGTCAAATCCAAGAAGCAGGTATTTTCCTTCAGCAGGAAGCCAATTGGGATGATAAAATCATAGGTACATTGGGAATCAGATGGGATAAGTCTACACTAAATGGTGATAAGGATAAATTTTATGCCTTCCCAAGAGCAAGTATGGCGATCAATCTAACTAATTTTGATTTTTGGACAAGCTCTGTAGTATCTCAGCTAAAGCCGCGTATCGCTTATGGTGAGACAGCTGGTCCGGTTGGATTTGGAGAAATCTTTACACCGCTTGGAGGAACAAATATTGGCGGACTTCTTGGTTCGACTGTCGCTACCTCTATTGGTAATACAGCCATCCTGCCAGAGACTGCCACTGAATTGGAATTTGGGGTAGATGCAGGTTTCTTTGATAATAGGATAAGCCTTGAGGCCACTTATTATATCAAAAACACTCAAAACAATCTCCAGAATCTAAATCTTGCTCCATCTACCGGAGTAAATAGCATTTTAAGTAATCAGGCTGAACTTCAGAATAGAGGATTGGAATTAGGACTTTCAGGAACGATCATTAATAAGTCTAATTTCCGTTGGTCCTCTCGTATTCTTTACTGGCAGAATGATATCGAAATGACCCAATTGGGTATTCCACTTTATTTATTAGGTGGTTTTGGTTCAGGTTTGGGTACTTTCCTTTATGCAGAAGGCCCTTCTCCTACGACTATTGTTGGTTCGCCAGCTGATCCTGCGAACCCAGGTGGATTTACGATCTGGGGAGATGCCCAGCCGGATTTCAATCTTTCATTTACTAACTCATTCAATATTTACAAAGGCATAGAATTTTCTTTCTTAGTAGATTGGAGACAGGGCGGAGACAACATCAACTTGACTTCATTCTTGACTGATTCTGGTGGAACTACCAACGGTTGGTTTGGTGATAACAACGGTGACGGAATACCAAATGGTCGTCAACGAGATCCAGCTCCGTTCAACAATGCAGGAAGATGGGTTCAGGATGCTTCTTTTGTCAAGGTGCGGGAAATTGGTCTTTACTACACTGTTCCTAAGACTACAATTTCTCAGTGGTTTGGAAGTTCCGTCCAAAATGTACGGGTAGGTTCATCGGTCAATAATGCATTTTTGTTTACAAAATATGATGGATACGATCCTGAGACTTCTACGTTTGGAGCTCAGTCGGTAGCGAACAACGTGGACATTGCTCCATATCCTACGCCAAGAAGGATCTTCTTTCACTTAACTATTGACTTTTAATCGTCACAATCATGAAAAATATAGCTAAAAATATTGGATTTACGCTGATGACAGCAGGTTTGCTGTTCAGTTGTAATCCACTGGAATTTGATGAAATTCAAGATCCAAATAATCCCTCCGTTGGAAGCATCACAAACAATGCCTCACCGGAACAAATTCAGTTTCTGATCACTGGTCTGGAATCCAGACATCGTAGTTACGTGACGAATATTTCACAAGCATGGAATACATTTGGACGTGAAACATGGTACCTAAATGCTTCTGATCCTCGATTTCAGACCGACTGGCTGGGGCAAAACGGAAGAGTTCCTGACAACTCTTATTTTGGATTTGGGAGTACAGGTGGCGGCTCATGGGCAGCGCCTTATCAAGCCATCAAACAGGCAGATGTACTAAAGCAATCCTCTAAAAACACAGGGAACATCACCGCAGCTCAGAAAAGCGCTGTGGATGGATTTGCCAAAACTATTCAAGGGTATCAGTTTATGATTCCGGCAAACTTCGTATACCAAAATGGAATCCGAATGGATGTGTCAGATCCTTTGAATCCTGGACCATTTGTACCATATGCGCAAGCTTTAGATCAAATTAAGACTATTTTGGATGAAGGTTTTCAAGCGTTGGGAAGTTCAGGAACAGGTAATTTCCCATTCAAATTGAGTAGTGGGTTTAACGGTTTCAATACCATTGCCGGTCTTCAGCAGGTCAATCGTGCGATCACTGCCAGGCTAAATGCATATCGTAAAGATTGGCAGGGTGTCTTGACAGCGCTGGATGGATCGTTTATGAATCTTACCGGAGACTTGAGCAGAGGACCTACGCACCCTTATGGTGCGGCACCGGATATCTTCAATCCACTCTTTTTTGTACCTAATGCAGCAATTAGTACTCTTCTCGTAGTGCATCCATCTGTTTTGGCTGATGCGACACCAGGTGATCTTCGGGTAGCAAATAAGTTTCTAAAAAGAACCAATCCATTAACAGTGACCTCAGATGGAAGACCCTTATTGGGAACACACCAAGATGCCCGCTGGATCAACAATACAGCTCCAATTACTTACATCAAAAATGAAGAATTGATTTTGTTGAAAGCGGAAGCTCATGCCAATCTAAATCAAGCATCCGATGCAGTAGTAGCAATCAATATCATCCGAACGGCCGCCGGTATAGGCGTCTATAGCGGAGCGACTACACAGGCAGCTTTGATCAATGAGATCTTATACCAGAGGAGATATTCGCTCTGGGCAGAGCCTTGGGGACACAGATGGATTGATGCACGTCGATACGATCGTTTAAATCAAATTCCTACCAGTTATGATGGTGGAACTATCTTCACTCAATTCCCTCATCCACAAGCAGAACTCAACTGGGATAAATATGTAGGAAATTAATATGAATGTTTGATTCAAAAAGGGGAAGCTGAATTGGCTTCCCTTTTTTTGTGTGAGAATCGGAGACGCAAAGGAGAATATTTTTAGGAGCAGAAATTCAACAAAAGATTATTCCAAAGAAATGGTTGCAGAGATTGATCGAAAATTACTTGTACTACATTTTCATCGTTCATTTTCTTACGAGAAAAACGTTTATATTTGAGAACAAAATCCAGCTATTAGCTTTCAAAATCATATCAAGGCCGCTGCTTGTGACCTTTTAAACAACTTGACTGATATTTCGAATCCAGGCTAGAAGTTCTATACATGAGCCTCAAAATCATATCTATCAGATTTTACCAATTCAGGATTCTAAGTTTGTCTAACCAGCGACATCGTACGTGTCCTTGCGAACAGAACCAATTGCCTCTTGAAACTTCAGCCGCTGTAAGTGTTCTCAAGAACAGCTTGGCTGGTATTTCAAATCCAAACTAGAAGTTCTATCCATGCCAATCAAAATTTTATTCAACAGATATTACCAATTCAAGATTTTCAACAAATTTAAACTTAAGTTTCCCAAAAGGGCTGGAGGGGAAGGTTTTGGAAGATTATTGGGAAAAATTTTAAAGGGAAATTTTAGGTAGAAACCAAAAGCCTGAAATTTCAAAGATTGCATATTGTCTCAGATCCTAACAATTAAAACCAATAAAAATATGAGCTATAATGGCCCAAAACCTATGAAATCGGAGAGTTTCCTCACGTGGTGGGGATGTGAAATTGCTGGCATTCCAGATTCAAAACCAAAAAAAAGAGATATGGATATAAAAGCTTTTAAGGCAATTCTAAAGGCAGGTAAACTGATTACACTTTTATTAATAGTACTAACAGCAGGCAATAAGAAGGTTTACTCCCAGGATATAGAGTTTAAAAACAGCTCAATAAGCACTGGTTTAGGCATTGGATTGAATGAAGGTCTTCGAGAGACTGGACTTGGAATAGTGTACTCAGTTGGCTGGCAAAAAAGCTTGGGTGAGAAAAATAAACTTCGAATAAACCCCAATATGATGTTTGGTGGATTTTTACCAATCGGAGTTACGGATACACGGGATCAGTTCTATCGAATGACCTCATTAGGATTAAATTTTCATTATGATATAATCACCTATAGGTCCCTATCTATTGTGACCACAGGCGGTGGTTTTTTTAATTATTCAAGAGGTTTGTTAGGAACTGGCGGATGGCCGGAGGCAAACAACACTAGCTCCGACTATTTTTTCACAGGATATTTTGGTGGAAATGCTTCTTTAGGATTACGAATTGACCCAAAACGTAGTAAAATTGCATATAAAATCACGCCAATAAATATTCATTTAGGAAATAAATACTTCATACTCGCCTATTTAATGGTGGGTATAGATTTTAAATTGATGAAACAATGAGTTTTGTAAATACTAAAAGTTTCTTAAAAAAAAATTGTACGTTTTCTGGCCTCTTGGAGGCTATCAAACCAACTTAAAAATCTTAAAAGGACAAAATATTACAAAACATAATCTTTTAGTATTTCAAATTGCACCAAAGATGATTATCCTAGACCGATTCAAATTAAATGACCAAAAATAAAAACAAGAATTCAAAAAATTGGTTATTTAACCAATAGACTATCTAAAATACAAAAAAGTTTTTTTTTCAAATGCTAGATTTCCTCACAAATTATCCTTTTTATATCCCTTTCATCATTTTAAATGTCTATGTAATTTACAAAGTCATCAAAGATGTGATAAGTGGAGAGAAGGGAAATAAGGATGATGACGATAATGGCGGTGTCTTCGCAAATGATCAACCTATTTTGGATTTGCCTCCGGGCGTTTCACTTCCCGTTTCTCCTAAAGAAACTGTATTGAATTAAAAATAGGTTTTATCTTATTGTAAAGACTTGGTTTTTAATTAATTAAACTCTCTAATACATATATTGAAAAATATTATTTTTGGCAAAATTATTGAAGATAATCAGCCCAATAACCTTTCGATAATCTAGAACTCAAGATGTTTGACTAACCTAACAATTGTAAATTATTTCTAAATAATTAACTAAAAAATTAATTGAATTATATACTTTTGTCAGGGGTAGAAATTTTAATTCTTTTTTTCAAAACGAAGTTTTTAAATTTTATCTTTTTACCATTGGATCGATGAAAAAATCCAATAATGAAACTTTATGTTTGCTCTAAACCTTTTTTAAATTAGAGATTAAACAAACCACCCCATGAGCAGAGGATTTGTTAAAGAAGACGATCAGGAAGAGATTCCCTTTGTTCCTCCCAGAGCTGAACTGCCAAATGGCGTGTTAAACTACATTACTTCAAATGGCATGTCAGAATTACTTGATGAAAAACAAACGCTTATTGCCGAAAAGAGTGCTGTAAAGGATTCCACAGAACAGGAAAAACGCATAGCAACAAATTTTATCCAAGCAAAAATCTACTTGCTGGAAGAGCGAATAGCAATAGCCAAAATCGTAGACCTTAACGATCAGCCCAAGGATCAAATCCGCTTTGGAGCTACTGCTACACTCAAAATCGGGAATAGTTCTAAGCTTCAATCTTATCAAATTGTAGGCGTGGATGAGGCTGATATCGCCAAAAGCAAAATCTCTTTTATTTCTCCCATCGCTAAGATCTTAATTGGCAAGAAAGTCGGTGAAAAAGCAATCCTTGAATTGGCTAGAGAGAAAAGAGTTTTTGAAGTGATTCAAATACAATATTAAGCGTCGGGAAAATGAAGCTTAACTCAAGGGAAGCACGAATTAGAATCGGGTTGATGATTTGTGATAGTGGCTTCAAAAAAATGACCTTTTGAGTGATAAAAGTTTTAATATTCTTTTTGCTGATTCCGCACCCTCCGTGGTCAAAGAAATCTCATCTACTTCAGTTACCAAAGCTCTGATCATTTTTTTTGAAAAAACTCTTCGTGTTCTCTGTGCCTGCTCGGTGCGGTCCGGAGTTAAAAAAATCTCATCCACTTCAGTTGCAAAGGTCCCAATCGATTTGGGCTTAAAAAAAATTCCTTTAGCATGTCTTCTCTGTGCATTCTGTATTTAAAAAAACCTAAAACTACTATTTTAACTCAATCATTTTTAACTATTTGACTAATTGATTTCATCTTATATAATTTTGTGTATTTGTGGAATACGATTCCTGATTTGCTCATAAAGGATTATTTTAATTGACACATTAAGCTAAATGCAATTTCTTTTTTGAATAAGTGCTCTTTTTTAGCAATTACCGTCCCACAGCAATCAGGAAAAATAACATTTTCCAGAAGATTGAAGCCAGACAACACATATGTAAATCTGGAATTACCGGAAACTCAAAATTTTACCAAAGCGGATCCCTCTGCTTTTCTCAGACCTTATTAAAACGAAATCATTTTAATGAAGTGCAATGGATACCTGAGCTCTTCTCATTCCTGCAGATACCGGCTGATGATCGTATTATTTCTTAAGATTCTAACTTAACTGGCTCCCAAAACTTTCTTATGTCCAATCAAATCATGAAATCCCTAGCTGGTCGAGTAGCTCTACAAATCTACTTCCTTTTTAGATGCAAGAGGTATCTCCAAATGTAGATATTACTTCTTGGGAGGAACTGGTCGTCAACGGTGTATATCCCAGGAAATATCAATTTGATATTGATCCAAATGATTACTTTCCGCACTACATCCAAACTTATATCGAACATGACTTGAGACAAATTTTGAATCTCATGGATTTGGGGAATTTTCAAAAATCCTTCCAATTATTAACGGGCAGAGCAGTACAAATCCTCAATCAAAGCAACTGTTCAATTGAGTTGGATATCAATCAAAAAACGGCAAATGCTTAATTTTCAGTTTTATAAAATCTCTTTATGTCTTTTAGGCCACCCTCCTACTATAGCAATTTTAAGAAGCAAATTTCAAAATTCTCCAAGGTTAATTTCTACGATACTGATGTGCTCTGCAGATTAGTAAGCATAAAAATGATGAAAGATATGTATTTGAATTTTGTACGAATGCCTTTGTTTGAAAATATGGTCATACTTAAACTCATGAACAAAGAACTCAATCATGGGAATAAACCGTCACTCTATTATTGGCCTGATAATCATCAAAATGAAGTATAGTTTCTGCATGAGCAAGACGGAAAAATTGACCGCCATAGAAATCAAATCCCCGGAAACCTGTAATTCTAATTTCCTTAAATCTTCGAAATATTTTCAAAAAAATCTCTTCTGAAAGCGCTTTAAAACTAATTTATGCTGGAAGTATAACTCAGAAACGTAGCGGAATTCAGATTAGTCATTATTGGATGATCTAATCAAAATTTTAGCAAGTTTATCTTTTCATTTCTGTATAGATCAAGCTTCTGAAGAAGCAGAAGAGCTGCTACCTTTGTGTATCAATAGGGCTCTTTGCCATAAAAAACATTCAACTGCAACCTTTGCGAAACCTTGGATTCTTCTAACTGCAGCTGACAAGTTTACAGTTAAATAACCTGACGGAAAAATCCAGCTTCTGGGGAAGCAGGACATCCGAGTCATCTGCGAACCCACCGAATCCTTTGTGGTTAGAAAAAATTGATCCTCTAATCATACCTTCAAAACAGGCTTTTTCCTCTATTTTTGCCCTTTAAATAAAACTTACCACGAATGTCTATTGCCAGCAAATACGATCCGATTGCAACCGAAACCAAATGGTACGAATACTGGATGGCTCACAAGCTTTTTTCCTCCAAAGTAGATCATAGCAAAGAGCCTTACACCATTGTAATCCCTCCGCCTAATGTAACAGGAGTGCTGCACATGGGCCATATGCTAAATAATACCATTCAAGATGTATTAATTCGTAGAGCCCGAATGCAAGGGAAAAATGCCTGCTGGGTACCGGGAACGGATCATGCTTCCATCGCGACAGAGACAAAAGTGGTCAATATGCTTAAAGATCAAGGAATCGACAAGAAATCTCTTACACGTGAAGAATTCCTTGCGCATGCTTGGGAATGGAAGGAAAAATACGGTGGAATTATCTTGGAGCAATTGAAAAAAATCGGTGCTTCCTGCGACTGGGATCGGACAGCTTTCACGCTGGATCCGGGTCTCAGCAAAGCCGTAATCGATGTATTCGTAGATCTTCACCAAAAAGGTAAAATCTACCGTGGCATACGAATGGTCAACTGGGATCCTCAAGGAAAAACTGCGTTATCCGACGATGAAGTGATTACTAAAGAGATCGCTTCAAAACTCTACTACATCCACTATAAAATCGAGGGCGCAGAAGATCAATTTCTGACCATCGCTACCACTCGTCCTGAGACGATCATGGCCGATTCGGCGATCTGCATCAATCCAAATGATCCTCGATTCACACACCTAAAAGGAAAGCGAGCTATTATTCCATTAATCAATCGATCCATACCCATCATTGAAGATGAGTATGTAGATATGGAATTTGGTACAGGTTGCCTGAAAGTAACTCCAGCTCACGATATCAATGATTACGAACTTGGCATTAAGCACAAACTCGAAGTCATCGACATCCTAAACGATGACGGAACGCTCAATAAAAAAGCTAAGATTTTAGTCGGTGAGGATCGCTTCGTCGCTCGAAAGATGATTGCTAAGCGACTCAAAGAAGCTGAGCAACTCGAGAAAATCGAAGAGTATAAATCAAACGTCGGCCACTCCGAACGAACAGATGCGGTCATCGAACCGAAGCTTTCCTTGCAGTGGTTTATGAAAATGGAGGAAATCACCAAGCCGGCTTTGACCGCAGTGATGGACGATGTGATTCAGCTTTATCCACCGAAGTTTAAGAATATGTATAGGGTATGGATGGAAAATGTCCGCGATTGGTGCATCTCTCGCCAGCTTTGGTGGGGTCATCAGATCCCGGCCTACTACCTGCCTAATGGCGAATACGTAGTCGCTAAATGCAAAGAAGAAGCCTTAGCTCTAGCCAATAAGAAATTCGGGCACGGCTACTCAGAATCAGATTTGACGCAGGATGAGGATGTGCTGGATACCTGGTTTAGCTCCTGGCTTTGGCCGATTTCGGTATTTGACACGGAGGTATTTTCTACCGGTAAGCAAAATGAAGAACTGAAGTACTACTACCCTACCAATGATTTGGTGACTGCTCCGGAGATTCTATTCTTCTGGGTGGCTCGAATGATCATTGCGGGCTATGAGTATACTGGCGAAAAGCCTTTTAAGAATGTTTATCTCACAGGAATCGTCCGGGATAAGTTAGGCCGAAAAATGTCCAAATCCTTGGGCAACTCCCCGGATCCCTTGGACCTGATTACGCAATATGGCGCAGATGGAGTTCGTACAGGAATGCTTTTCTCCTCCCCTGCGGGAAATGATTTGCCGTATGACGACAAGCTGGTAGAGCAAGGTCGAAACTTTGCCAATAAGATCTGGAATGCCTTCAGACTGGTTCAAGGCTGGGAAATAGATCCAAATCAGGATCGTTCGGCAAATGAGTCGAGCATCGCTTGGTTTGAAAGCAGATTCAATCAGGCCTTGATCGAGATCAATGCAGACTTCGAGAAATTTAGAATTTCCGATGCACTGATGACTACCTATAAATTGATTTGGAGCGACTTCTGCTCTTGGTATCTTGAGATGATCAAGCCGGAATATCAGCATCCAATCGATCAGGCAACTTATGACCGAACAATCGTAATATTCGAAGATATCCTTAGGATTCTTCATCCGTTTATGCCTTTTATTTCGGAAGAAATTTGGCATTTGATCAAGGAGCGTTCGGTGAAAGAATCTTTGATTTTAGCTTCTTGGCCAGAGGAAAAGGAATTTGACACGAAGATCATCGAAGAAGCAAGCCAAGTTTTCGAGGTGGTTTCCCAAGTGAGAAATCTCCGTGCATCCAAAGGAATGTCACCAAAAGAATCTCTTGACTTGACCATTAACGCCAAAAATGAAGCGCCTTATACCAGATTCCAATCCGTACTGACAAAGTTGGCCAATTTATCTTCTTTTAGCTTTGGGACTACAGTAACTAATGCCTTGAGCTTTGTGGTGAAAGCAGATGAATGCTTTATCCCAATGGGAGACGCTATTAATGTAGAAGAGGAGCGGGAAAACATGAGCAAAGACCTAGCATACACAAAGGGCTTTTTGAACACGATTCTGAAAAAGCTAAGTAATGACAGGTTTGTCTCAGGAGCACCTCCCCAAGTCATCGAAATGGAGCGCAAAAAGCAAGCAGATGCAGAGGCTAAAATCAAGATTTTGCAGGATAGCTTAGCAAAGCTTTAAGACATCATTAGTAGTTTAGAAGAATTTTAAGGGCAGAAAATCTTTCACTCCCAACCAATGACTCTGAATCTAAAAACCTCATTTACTTCATGCTTTTGATAGTTTGACTTAAATTAAAAATGACTAATCAAAAAAAACCCTCCTTAGATACCAAGAGGAGGGTTTTTTATTTGAATTTCAATACCTGAAACTTATAAGCTCATGTTTGTAAAAAAAGGTGTTCTTGTAAGACTCGCTAGTTGAAGTTCAAAAAGCTTTTATATAGCCATTTTTCTTCCAAACTAATTTTCGCCCAGTCTTCTTTTATAGTCGAAATAAAGACTTCCTCGGATTTCATCAGATTATCCACCATAGCGAATTCAGTGCCTGGACCACTTCTTACACGAAGCACATTGGCATTTACAGTAGCCCTTTGCACATCTGTGGTGAATTTTCCAAAGACCCAGTGTGATTGACTTTTTGATATTTTGAGCCAACCGCCAGATTCCTCATAGACTCTTAGGACTGCACCCAGCTGCGCTGCTTCTCTATCCGTAGCCTTGGTAGCTGAGCCTTTAGGGGCGGACCTAACATTCAATGAACTGGCCGTCACTGCAACATATTTCTCAATGCCTGCTGGCAAGTTGGGAATTGGAGATCCCTGCATTTGTTGCTGCACCAACGGCAAAAAATTAGTCATGCAATCATCTACTTTGTTTCCACCAAAGAAGTTGGTTCCCGGACAGGATTTATTTCCACCGACACCGTTGTTTCTCTTCCCAGTACTGAGTTCAAACCAGTGATGATAAATAATACTGAACGTATTCACGGGTAACTTAAATTTATCACATAACAAAGCGGTCATTTGGATAATAGCAAGACGATGTTCATTGGTCATGGTATCTCCTTCTTTGTCAAAATTCCCCAGATGCTCTATACAAATGGAATCTCGATTTGCCCCAAAAATACATGCAGGTGTAGCTTCCAGCGATCTTCCGGTCACAATAGTCCCGTCTGGGAAACTGGTAAAATGCTGCCCAATATCACTCCAGCCATTATTTCTGACGTGATGATTTTTCATCGCAAGCTGTCTTTCAAAATGATTACTACCATTGAAATGTGTGTAGTTCGGACTCCAAGTATGGTGCTGCTGCACTGTGAGAATGGTACGAGCGATGCGTTGAGACTGGATCCAAGAACTGAATTCAGCCATGGTCATTTTAATAAAGCCATATTTACTTTCCATAAAAATTGAGGTTAAAAGTTAAAAATCAATATTTAAAAGGGGTTTTTCCAATATAATCAGAAATGCTTAATCCTTGACATTGAATAGATTCTAAATCTTATACAGATTCCAAATATGCACTTTCAAAGTGCACGGATATTACCTATTGCATTCAAAAGAATGTAAGTACCCTAACTTTTTATTTATTCAAATCCCGAATCTTGATCTCTTTAAAAAGTACGCCCTGCCCCTCACTTTGTAAGCCTATATAACCAGAAGTCAATGGCTTCCCATCCACCTTGATAGCTGGATCCCATCCATTGGCAACGCCTCCACCAATTTGAGGCTTGGTATAGGTCAACACCGTGTCTCCATTCACCAAGTGATGTACAATCGAATCTCCAAATACAATCAACTCTGCTTTAACCCACTCGTCCCATCGTAATGTTGGTGAGGCAGAATCAATACAGTGTCTTGGATCTTTCGAAGCTGCAAAAAACACGTCTGTACCCGGTGAACACATATTTCCGGTTGGTCGTGGAACGCCCTCTTTCTCTTCAGCCAGCATCTGATATTCAACAGAGATTGGCCAATCCTGCTCTTTGAGAATAGACTCCGGAGATTGCGAGTGAAACATCACACCACTGTTTCTAAAAGTATAATTAGGCGCATCAGCTAGCCATTCCTCGGTAAATCGGTATTCCCATTTCAGATGAAATGAAGAGAATTGCTTTTCATAAAAAAGGTGTCCGTAGCGATTGTCAAAAGTTCCATAATCTGAATAATTAACTTCCAAAATCCCTTCATTTACCCGAAAGGTATTTCCATAATTATCGCCAGTCTCGTGATGATAGATCTTCGGAATCCAGCCAGAAAGATCTTTCCCATTGAAAAGAATTTGCCATTCGGATGCCGTCAGATTTTCAAAAGAGGCATTCTCAGGTTCCTTCCCGATAAAAGAAGAAACTGCTAAAAATGTAATGACTTGGAAAAATATTTTAAGACATGATTTTTTCATAAGAATTGAATTCAAATCTAAATATGAAAAATCTTATGGGTAGTTTAATCAAGCTTTTGAAATTATGATGGATTTAAAATAATATAAGCAGTACAAATTTCATCTGGTTTACAGATCCATACCGGGGTAAGCAATGTGCCGATACTACCAGTTCATAATAATGATTTGAATACTACTTTGAAAAAATGGTTTGTCATTAATGTGATATTTTACATTCGGCAAACATGAGGGCACATATGAGGGCACATATGAAAGTGTCGAAAGAAAGGTGAATTTTGATTAGTTCTTCGATCATTTTGTTCGTGGTTTAAGCAATAAACCAGTCCAATTATTTAAGCAGTTAGGAATATCTTGAGTAAAGTCCCACGAATTTTCCAGGCGAAATTCAGTAATTAATGTTTCCAATCATATCCATCAATCTGCTCTAGGCAGGCTTTCAAAAGAGCGATGGAACCCTCAATATCTTGCTTATGAGCCATCTCAATTACCTGATGGAGATGACGTGTGGGAATTGAGATTGCTCCAGCTATAGCACCATGTTTTCCCATTCGCTGCACTCCTGCTGTATCTGTGCCTCCTGCGGTAAGGATTTCTGGTTGCCAGATGATTCCTGATTTCGTAGCGGTCTGCTTCATAAACTCTACCATCCTATAATCGCAAATCGTCATTGCATCCATGATCTTAATGGCTGTACCTTTTCCAAGTTCGGTAACTTTCTCATGCGCCTGTGCTCCGGGGACATCAAACGCAATAGTGGTATCCAAAGCAATTCCAAAATCTGGATTAATGCTATGTGCCGCAACGTTTGCGCCACGAAGTCCAACTTCCTCCTGCACCGTGAAAGTCGCATAGACATCGTAAGCGGGGTTTTCCAGCCGCTTGAGTGTCTCTATTAGAATAAAAACCGCCACTCGGTTATCGATCGATTTACAATTCACACAGTCCCCCATCTCAATCAATTCTCGGTCTCGAGTCACCGGATCGCCGATGGTAATCCATTTTTCCACTTCGGTTTTGGACATTCCCAAGTCTATAAAAAAGTCCGTGGTTTTTGGAAGTTTGGTTCGCTCCTCAGCTGACATCACGTGAATAGGCTTACTTCCCATCACGCCAACCAAGTCTTTTTTTCCATGAACAATCACACGCTGAGCAGTCAGTGTTTTTGGATCAAAACCCCCTAAGGTATGGAATCTTAAAAAGCCATTTTCATCAATATGAGTCACGATAAATCCGATTTCATCCATGTGGGCGGCAATCATAACGCGTTTCCCATCTGGATTACGCACACCTTTTTTGATTGCAATCACATTTCCAAGATTATCCACTTTCACCTCGTCTACCAGAGGAGTCACCTGATCGATGACGAAATCTCGAACTCGCTTTTCAAATCCCGGAGCTCCGGCTATTTCACAGATTTCTTTTAAAAGGGCAACGTTGATGGACATATTTGATATTGGATTAATAAGGTGTGAGTTCTAATTTCGCTGATGTATATAAGAGAAAGCGCGTAACAATAGGCCTATGATTAGTGTAAATCCGGCTGTGAAGGAATTTGTTTCTAATTTTATTATAAAAAGACATCTTGTTTTCTTTGAAACTAAATACGATTTGGACAAATCAATAGATTAAAAGTCGCGAAAATTTGCGAGTCAATCATTGATTAAATATTCTTGGACCTCTTTTTTTCGCTTGGAGATTTTCAACTTCAACTGTGCTTCGACTATACCTTGCAATTGATTTTGCTTGAAATCAAACCATTCTTACTTGGAATCAGAATTTTCAACAGCATGTTTGAAATTTTGAAAAGGTTTTTTCGCCTGTAAGATATTATCCAATTCTGACTGAAAATTCTTGTCTGCCAATTGACCAACAAAATTCCCCATAATTTTAAAGGGCTCGATACTATCCAGCACCTCGAATTTCAAAAAATCCGCTTTCCAACTTTTCAGCGATTTTAAATCATCCCTATCGGACTCTTTGAACTCTTCCTCATCAGCTATATTTGAGAGATTTGGAATGGGTACTATTTCCTGTGTTTTCGGATCGAAATAGCAATCAAATCCAGAGCTCACATTTTCCGCAATTTCCCTGATGTGGTTTTTCTGAATATCAGCCATAAAAGCATCCGTATTTATCGTCTTTTATAATCTTTAGAATCCTTTTGAGTTGATTGGATTCAGGAAATGGATCATAAGTCTCCCATTTCCCACTACCTCGCATCCAATACAAATTCCATTCTTCTCTTGATTTATAATATCTGATTTTTGCAAATTCGTGATGTTGACTTTCTTTTGGATTGTTCCAATCAGGTCGGATTTCATATAAGATCAAATATCTACTATCATATGAATATCCAAAATCAAGTTGTGCACGAATGTCAGGGCTTTCCGACCGCATGGATTCTACATACTTTTTGATAATCGATTCATTGATGTCTATTTTTGCATCTTTCATTTATTTCAGATTTTATTAAACCCTAATGTATTAAATAAAGTGCTATTCAAAGACATCTCAAAGTGCGAAGGAAATAAACAACTAAAATAGATTCTTCCAGATTATATGGGTTTACCTCAGTCTAATACGCTCTCACAGTTTTGCCTTCCATGAAATTGACGAAAGATTTATTCACTACAACAGTTCCACCCTCAGTAGGGTAATTCCCTGTGAAATACCAGTCTCCGGTATGATTGGGGATACATTTGTGTAGGTTTTCAACGGTCTGGAAAATCACTTTGACGTCTGCACGTATATCTTCGGTAGTCACGATTTGAGCGATCTTATCCGAGATTTCTTCAGGAGTAAATTTATCATAAACTCCCTTCACAAAATTCTCATGTCCTTCATTCAATGTTACACATGAATCATAAACATGGTCTAGGATATCATCCATATTCTTTTCTTTAATCAAAGCTAACGCTGCACGAAAAGCGATAAATTCCTTCATTTTGGACATATCAATGCCATAACAATCAGGATATCGGATTTGCGGAGCGGAGGACACGATGATAATACGCTTAGGATTCAGTTTATCTAAAGTGGTCAAAATACTCTTTTCAAGTGTAGTGCCTCTTACGATACTGTCATCAATAACTACTATGGTATCCACGTCTGATTTGATTACTTCATATGTCGTATCATAAACATTGGCAATCAAAGTATCCCGATCATCATCATTAGTGATAAACGTCCGAAGTTTAACATCTTTGCTGACCAATTTCTCTACTCTAGGTCGGAAATTTAACAACTCCTCCAAATTTCCTAAGTGGGGCTTGCCGTCTATAAAAATTTCCCGACGCTTGGCTGAAAGATAGTCTTCTAACCCCTCGATCATCCCGAGAAAGGCCGTTTCAGCTGTATTTGGAATATAGGAAAAAACGGTGTTTTTCAGATCAAAATCAATTGCTTTTAAAATCTGAGGAATCAATGCTTTACCAAGATTTTTTCGCTCCTGATAGATATCCGGATCAGTTCCTCTGGAAAAATAGATTCGCTCAAAGCTGCAGGACTTCTTTTCCCGAGCGGGCATGATTTCATCCTCTGAGAAGGAACCGTCCTTATTGATGACCAAAGCGTGCCCTGGTTTGATTTCTTTAATTTCTTTGAAGTTGATGTCAAAAGCTGATTTAATTGCGGGTTTTTCGGAAGCCACCACAATCACTTCATCATCTGCATAATAATAAGCTGGACGAATGCCTGAAGGATCTCTCACAACAAAAGCCGATCCATTGCCAATCACGCCTGCCATTGCATATCCTCCGTCAAAATCACGGCAGGATCGCTTAAGAATCCGAGCCACGTCCAATTCATCTTCGATGACTTGGGTAATTTGCTCATTGGAAAATTTATGCTTGTATTTATCGAAGATTCGCTGATTTTCTTCGTCTAAGAAGTGTCCGATTTTTTCCATGACGGTCACCGTATCGGTTTTCTCTTTGGGATGCTGACCGAGTTCTACCAGTTTTCCAAACAGATCTTCCACATTGGTCATGTTAAAGTTGCCAGCCATAACTAGGTTTCGACTACGCCAATTATTTTGCTTTAAAAAAGGGTGGCAGGTTTCAATAGAATTTTCTCCATGTGTGCCATATCTCAGGTGACCCAACCACACCTCACCGGTAAATGCAATATTTTCTTTCAGCCATTCGCCATCACTTAGCGCATCATGACCACCAATTTTTTTTGCTTTTTTATACTTTTTATTGATTTTGTCAAAAATAAAATTGACTGCCGAAGGCTCAACAGAACGGTATCGACTGATATACCGAGTCCCAGGACTAGTGTTGATCTTGATATTTGCAACTCCCGCGCCATCCTGCCCCCTATTGATTTGCTTTTGCATTAGCACGTAGAGCCTATTTGAGGCAAAAGCTGCTGTCCCGTATTTGTCAATATAGTATTGAACAGGTTTTCGCAGCCTTATCATTGCTATGCCGCACTCGTGTTTGATCGAATCACTCATGGAGTCAGGAGAAAGTTAGATTTGATGAAACAAAGTTAAGTCATTCTATAAGAAAAATTGTTCTAAAAGAGTTCTACTATTTATCTAGGTTTACAAACCTTTCTTATCTGACTTATAAATCATTTATATTCTTCATTAACGGAAATTTTAAAAGTAATTAAGAGCGATCTGAGGATAATTTCAACAGTACAACTATAAGATTTTCAATAAAAAGTGGGGAAAAAGTCAACGAGGGCACTTGGTGTAATGATCACATATTCACCATATATCTGAAGGTAAAAACCAAAGACAAAAGATCTGGATCAAAGTAATTGACAATTTGGATTTATCTCAACCCAACTTGAATCATAAAAAAAAAGATACTCATTATTACCATTATTCTATTTACCGTAGCGGCGTTGGCTAATCTCGACGAATTGAGTTCTCATCATTCGCCAATCGGAATAGAAGTAGTGCAGGAAAAAGTGAAAATCTATCCTGAAGCTTTGTCCAATACTTTGAAATCTAAATCAATAGGCAATGAAATTATTCCAACTTTACTAATTTTTGGAAGTATAGGGAGACTTCTCACTCAGAAGATAAAACTTTCTTTGTTGACACTTTTGAGAATGGGACAAAACAAGGCATCATGAAAAGATATGACGAAACAGTGTTCCTAACTGCTTAAATAACTGGACTGGTTTTGGTTCCTGAACTAGGAACAAAATAATGGAAGAAGTAATCAAAAATGGATAAATATGGGATAGATTTAAAGTTGAATCGTCAGATAGCAAAAAAATGAAAAATCTTGACCATACCATAGATTGCTACAATCAAACTGATTCGTCCGAAACCATACTGGTTTACAAAATAGCTGTTATAAAGGTGAAAAAACTTCCTTTTTAAGGTAGCTGAGGGGCTCAGCAAGTCAGTTTTTATTACTCATCTTCAGGTTGATTTCAATTTTGCAGGCGATCCGGACGCCTGGACTTTTAATTTGTCCAATTCTACTTACCCTCCTATGAGAGATCTCAAGGATATTTTCATATTGGTTGTTCAACCATGCTTTTTTCAATTCTTGCAACTCCCTTCTATTTTGGAGAATAAGTTCACCTACCATATCGTATAGAAGCTACTCCTTATCCATACAAAATCTCCTCAGATCGGTAAATTCATGGCTTTCTTCAAATTCCGTTAAACAATTTATGTATTTCGTTTTATTGAGGATAGTATCCAGAGAGTAGCTTCCAATTGTCTCAACCAATGCAATTTCTTGTAAAGGTTTGATCAGTAAATCGTCAAAACCAGCTTTCAGGAGACTTTCCCGCTCGACAACAAATATATTTGTAATCATTGCCAATATTGGTATTTCCTGATATTGATCTAAGGAACGTAGCTTTTTTACCACTTCAAATCCAAAATATTAAGACATTTGAATATCCAAAATAGCCAAATCATATTGAGCATTTTTTAAATCATTTCTAAAAGATAGAGCATCCACATAGCAAGTGAATGAAGCTCCAAAATAATTTAATATCGTTCCTAGGTATTTAATTCCAACGGGATCATCGTCTACTAACAAAATCTGCTTTCCAATCAGATCTAGGGATTGTGCAAGACTTTCGAATTGCTCCTGAGTAGAATCTCCGGTAAGTAACAGGAACATAATTTTCATTTTGATCCCCACATTCTCGGCACTATCAGCGGTAATGATACCACCAATAAGCGTGATCATTTGCTGCATGAAAGCGAGGCCAAAACCAGTTTAGCCATACTTTCTGGAAATCGAGATGCCAGCCTGATCAAATTTTAAAAACATACGATGCAAGACTTCTTGGCTCCTACCAATACCAGTGTGCATTATTTCCACAGATAGCGTATCATCTACCCAGTTGATAATAACATTAAACGAACCGGAACTTGTACGCTTGAAGACATTGCTCAGCAGGTTATTTAAAATTAGCTTGAGTCGGAGTTGATCCACAATCAATGATCGGCCTTCGGGAAAATCCATTTGCCGATTGAATCGGAGCTATTTTTCTATTGCTTTTAACTCAACGAAATTTTGAATCGACTCAAAAAGCATTTTCGGATCAAATTCTTTGGTTTCCAACTTCAGCTTACCTACTTCTAATTTGAAAAAATCAAGAAGTTAATCAGTAATTTCCATAAGGGTATCCGGAGCAAAGCCTATCATACGAAATTGAGAATGTTGGTTGAAATCTAGATCACTTCTTTCCAATACACTGCGATAGCCTTGAATAACACGGATTGGATAACGTATTTCATACCTCACATTAGCTAAAATCCCCCACATGGATCGGACTAGATCTTCTGCTTTTTGCTGATAGGCAAATAAATTTTTCCTGATATTTCTTAGTGAGCTTTATTTCTTTGAGAATAGGGTAAATCACAAAAGTCGCAATTACAACAGTACGTATCAAAAACATCATCAGATCAAAGCTGAACAAGAAGGTGGCTTTATTCTTCTGATTAGACACTTCCAAAGCCCGTTTTTGAAATGTAGAAACCAGATTTTAAATGATCCCCACGATCTCATCCTTCTTGAGTAAAAGTTCGGATTCCATTCCTGCCAAGCTCTCTATTTGGGAGGGTTACTCTATAGATTCATTTAATGACGTTACGGATTCCGTATAAAAAGCTGGCCAGTGCCTGAGACCTTTTGGCCAGACTATTTTTTTTTGGTTTTGGAGATCCTGAAGATATTTGACGAGTTTATTCTCCACTTGAAAAGACTCGGTAATCTGAAGTTCTTGATTAGGGGAAATCGGCTTACGACTGGCATCCAACAAATATTCTTGTGGATAGATCTGCTTTAGCGGCTGAATTTCGACTGAAGAGGCCCTTCTTTGAATTTCCACTTTCCAAATTGTTTCGTGTAAAGTTACAGGTTACTAGATTTTTTTGACCTCGAATAGATTGAGCCAGCCAGTAGCGAAGCGATATTTCCGGAAATCCGCCGAAGGTAACCAGACTCCAATATATCCACGGTTAGCAGCTCTAATTGATCAAGTTTATAATCTTCTAAGGAGTAAACAGTAGATTCTTTGACTCGGATATCCACTTCTGGATCACCTTGGCTGAACTCGATGATTTGAATTATCTCGGTTTGCATCTCATTGAGCACGTTGAGTTTACGATTGAGTTGCTCCAATTCATCCATCGTACCCATCAATTGATTCAGGTTATAATAAGTAAACCCTGCAATGCCGATCAAGAGTAATGCACAAAGAAAAATCCTAAAAATAACTTTTCCTGCAGTATGGTAGATGGGGTTAATTCTTTTCGAGGCGATGTAAGCCCTGCGACCCAAAAATTATTTCAGTTTGAAAATCAGAACTTTAAATAGGTGTACCCTTGAGGTACATAGGTGGTGACAGTGGTAAGTGCGGAATGGGCGACTTTTACTCTAGGCCAAAGATCACTTGTAACTAGACCTCGTGCAATCAACGATTGTCCGCAAACAAAAATCTCTGCTCCAGCATCCAGAAGTGCGTCATAGACCTTTAGGTTTGGATTATCCACTTTGTTTCGGTCTTGATAATTCGCATCAGTCAAAAGCGTGAAAATTGCACTCCCATGAATCACAACTTTGACGTGAAGTCGATCCTTTGGCACGCCTGCCAAACCATGGAGATTTATCATCCGAGCTACGTTGTCCACCCAACGACTTATCGCTTCAGGACTATCAGCACCCGTGGTCATGTCTACGATGATCTTGTACTCGAGCGATGGATCCGGATTCTCAACTGCATCTTTGATCTCATAAATACCACCATAGCTTTTCACAATGGGGAATTGAGCAGTCTGAGCAAAGCTAAAATTAGCTGAGAATAAAACGATAAGTGAGATGCTTAAGGTATTCTTGAATTTCATAGAATATTTAATTTGAGTGAAAAAGTAGGGAAAAACTTCTGATCCGAAGAGCCACTGATAAAAAACTTTTCGAATTAGAATATCCAAGTGATAAAGCTAATTTCACACACTCTTCATCCATAGGGATTTCATACTTATTACATCAACTGTTATAATAGAAAGACATCTACCAAGCTCATCAAATGCTCCTATAAACAACCGCCAATTAATCTTATTTAGCAGTTTACGTATCCAAGAATGGCAAGCCCCAAGGCAGTCTAATCGATTTGTGAAGGAAGAAACCGAGTTGGAACATCTCTTTCTTCTTAGTTGCAGACCAACTTTCAGGACTTTTCAAAACCTTTTCTGATAAGAACACAAAGAATTCCCTATCGCTTTTGAACAAAGATACCAAGCATTGTGCGATTCAACTTCCGGAGGAGATAAACTACTTTTCTACTTTTGAGGAACCTTCCTGAATTCTGCGATTGATTGAATCTATAGAAGGATTAACTATAAATTTAACCAACGAAATTATTCAACTCTAAAAGGTCATCAGAGGCTCATAAAAATAGCCCTGAATTACTTCAGAGCTATTTTGTGCGCACGAGAAGATTCGAACTTCCACACTACTTAAAGCACCAGCCCCTCAAGCTGGCGTGTCTACCAATTTCACCACGTGCGCATTTATTGATTTGCAAAAGTATCATTCGAGTACAACTGATGCAAACAGGAATCAAACCTTTTTCGATTATTTTCAGGAATAAATTTTCTTTTCTGCAGATAGCAAAGTATTGTAAAGCAAAGAAGCGATCGTCATTGGTCCTACTCCACCCGGCACTGGCGTAATTGCAGAGGCTTTCTCTGCTACTTCGTCAAACTTCACATCACCGATCAATCTAAATCCAGACTTCTTGGAAGCATCTTCCACCCGGTGAATACCTACATCGATTACTACAGCTCCAGGTTTCACCATATCCGCAGTAACGAATTCAGGCTTGCCCAATGCAACTATTAAAATATCGGCTGTCCTAGCTATTTCTTCTAGATTCTTGGTTCTGCTGTGCGTCAAAGTAACTGTTGCATTTCCCGGATAGCCATTTCTAGCCATCAGTATACTCATTGGGCTACCTACGATATGGCTTCTCCCGATGACTACACAATGCTTGCCGGAAGTTTCGATCCTGTAGCGTTTAAGCAATTCTATGATTCCATAAGGAGTAGCAGATACATAAGCGGGCCAATTCAAAGCCATTCGGCCCACATTTGCTGGAGTGAATCCATCTACATCTTTTTCAGGCTTGATCCTGCTAGTTACTTTCTCTACAGAAATATGCTTTGGAAGTGGCAGCTGAACGATCAAACCATCAATTTCGGGATTTTCATTTATCTCCTCAACTTTTCGAAGCAATTCTTCCTCTGTTACGGTTTCTTCCATCCGGACCAAAGTGGACTCAAAACCTACATATTCGCAGGCCTTTACTTTTGCTCCAATGTAGGTTTGACTTGCTCCGTCATATCCTACTAAAATCGCAGCTAGATGAGGAGTCTTCCCCCCTTCAACTTTGATTTCGGATACACGGGTTTTTATTTCTTCTTTGATTTGGGATGAGATGAGTTTTCCGTCAATTAAGATCATTTGATTTACGATTTACGATTTACGAGGTCTTTTTGAACTCCAATCATTTGATTTGGGATTTACGAGTTCTATTTGAACTCCAATCGTTGATTTATAATTTAGGAGACTTATTTAAACTTATGATTGAATTACGAATCGGAAGATCTTGCTGTTTTTATACTGGCTACAACAATAGCTACGATTTCATCTGCTTCTTTAATTAGACGAGTGATTTCTGGAAACAAATCTTGATTATCATTTACTTCATTTATCACCTCTAGAAAAAACTGACTCTCATCACCTTCTTCCTCAACAATTTTCAATTTATTGATAAAATCTGCTTTTGATTTCGCTCTACCTACTGCCCTATAATTAGCAGCAACTGAACTGGAGCTTCTGATTAACTGGTTTACGTAACTATTATATTCTCTAGAATGAGGCAATTTCGAACACAAACGCCAGACATCAATAGCAAATTGTTTCGTCCTCCTGATCATTTCACTTTTCATAATTGCATCATTTATCTTTAATTAATAAAAGAAAACGTAACCATGAAAAATCACGTGCGAAGTGCGATAGATCTCGTAAATCCTAAATCAAAAATTCGTAAATCCCCTTAATCCAGCTTCAATACAGCCATAAACGCCTCTTGAGGCACCTCTACGTTTCCGACTTGTCGCATTCGCTTCTTACCTTTTTTCTGCTTCTCGAGAAGTTTGCGCTTACGGGAAATATCCCCTCCGTAGCACTTGGCAAGCACGTTTTTACGCATGGCCTTTACGGTCTCACGAGCAATAATTTTCTGACCAATTGCAGCTTGGATCGCAATCTCAAACATCTGGCGCGGAACCAATTCTTTTAGCTTTTCGCAAAGTCTTCTTCCCCAATCGTAGGCCTTGTCTCGGTGAACAACCGCCGACAAGGCATCCACAGGCTCTCCGTTCAGCATCACATCCAATCGGACCATATGCGACACTTGATACCCAATCAGTTCGTAATCCAAAGAAGCATAGCCTCTTGAAATAGTCTTTAGCTTATCAAAAAAATCAAATACAATCTCCGCCAATGGCATATCAAAAGTCAACTCCACGCGCTCTGAAGTCAAATAAACTTGGTTCTTAATCTGGCCACGCTTATCCATACATAGGGTAATAACTGCACCAACATATTCAGCAGCTGTGATAATCGACGCTTTCACATAAGGCTCCTCGATATGTTTCATACGAGTAGGATCAGGCATATCCGAGGGCGCATTGATAAGACTAATAGTATCATCGGTCATCAGTGCCTTGAACTGCACAGAAGGCACAGTGGTGATGACGGTCATGTCAAACTCTCGCTCCAATCGCTCTTGGATAATCTCCATGTGTAGCATCCCCAAGAATCCACATCGAAAACCAAAGCCTAAAGCCATTGAGGTTTCCGGTTCCCAGACCAGCGAAGCATCATTTAACTGAAGTTTTTCCATGGAATAACGGAGTTCTTCATAATCGGTAGTTTCCACCGGATAGATTCCGGCAAAAACCATCGGCTTCACATTTTCGAATCCTTGAATCGATGCTTCGCATGGACGCTTGACATGTGTGATAGTATCTCCAACTTTTATTTCTTTGGCCACTTTCACTCCTGAGATCAGGTAACCCACATTGCCTGCAGCCATGGTCTGCTGGGGAATTTGGTTGAGTCCTAGAATACCTATTTCATCTGCTTCATATTCCTTACCAGTATTGACAAATTTGATCTTATCGCCTTTGCTCAGTGTACCATTGAAAATTCGGAAAATTACCTCTACTCCTCGGAATGAATTGTAAACTGAGTCAAAGATCATAGCCTGAAGTGGTGCTTCGGGATCGCCTTTTGGCGCAGGAATTCGATTAATAACCGCTTCGAGAATATCTTTGATTCCCAAACCAGCTTTGCCGGAGGCCAAAATTATATCCTCACGTTTACAGCCGAGCAAGTCAATCACTTCATCAGCCACTGCTTCGGGATCTGCTCCGGGAAGATCAATTTTATTAAGCACAGGAATAATCTCCAAGTCATGGCCGAGGGCCAAATAAAGATTGGAAATCGTCTGAGCCTCTACTCCTTGCGATGCATCCACAATCAATAAAGCGCCCTCACAGGCTGCAATAGAACGAGAAACTTCATAGGAAAAATCCACGTGACCTGGCGTATCAATCAAGTTTAAGGTGTATTCCTCATCCCCATGGGTGTATTTCATCTGTATGGCGTGGGACTTGATCGTAATGCCTCGCTCCCGCTCCAAGTCCATATTATCCAACAATTGATTTTGCATATCCCGATCCGCTACGGTATCGGTTTCCTGCAATAATCTATCTGCCAATGTACTTTTCCCGTGATCAATGTGGGCGATGATACAGAAATTTCTGATGTTTTTCATATTCATTTCGGGCGCAAAAATAGTAAAAAAAGAGGACTCAATTGGCAATTTTAAGGATTCGTTGGATATGTGAACACCAAGAATTTTTAAAATCGGGACTTATATAAATTTTACTTCGGTGAAATACACTATTTGAAATAGACCTGCGATCAAACAAACGTTTGCTATAATGGGCTTACACCTCATATTTCATTGAGCACATTGATATTTCCCTGGTACAAGTCTTCGGAAATGTGCTCAAATAACATAAATTCTTCAGGCCATCTAATTCAGCAGGTTTCCAACCTATCAATTCAATGGATTATGTTTATGGCCATCATCATTAATGAATTAACATAAAAATTGACAACTGGTTATTGGAAATTGATAATTTTCTTACCAACATTAAATCTTTAGGTTTGTAGCTGGTATTGATCCATCATTCCTTCAATAATAGTCTATTGACTTCAAGATAAAAATCCATCATGCCGTCCAAAGCCTGCTCTAGTTAAAATCTTATTATGGAATCGTTGATCTATTATAATACGTCTTCTGCAAGATTGATTTAAGCAAAAATATCTGCTTTGCCCACCTTTTTCATACCTGCTCAAAAAGCTATCTTTTTTATTATCTATTTATCTTTGCCCTTCCAATTTGAAAAAGTATGAAAGCTGTAACTGAAAGCAAAAAATCCCAAAACATCGCCGAGTACCTGATCTATATGTACCAAATGGAGGATTTGATTCGATCCTATCAAGGCGACCGAGCCGAAATGGATCAGTACCTCGTCTCCAAATATCCTGTCTCTGAGGATGAAAAAATCGAAATTTCAATCTGGTTTGCCAACTTATCCAAGCAAATGAAGTCCGAAGGAATCATGGTGAAGGGTCATTTATCCGAGTTGAATCAAGTGGTAAAGGAACTGGCTCAACTTCATTGGGACTTACTGAAAACAGACAAGACTTACTTCGAGACCTATTCCAAAGCCAAGCCATTTATCTTGGAAGCAATAGTACAAGCTGACGGAGTTGACCTTGGCAATGAAATCCAAATTTGTCTCAACGGAATCTATGGGCTTTTACTTCTCCGTCTTTTGGATAAAGAAGTCAGTGATGGGCAGTTGAAGTCCGCTGAAGCTTTTGGGGATATCTTAAGTACGCTCAATTATCACTACAAGCTGAAGAATTCTATCTCAAAGAATTGATAGCATTCAAACTACTTTACTTTAAACTTTAATAGAATAGGGGTATCAAAATCACTTTTATCAATAAATTTAATTTCAGGAAAACTAGAAAAATTCTTTTCCCAATTTTCGTCCGCTTTTACGAGTTTTGACAATTCCATCTTAGAAATGTAGGCGTAAAAGATATCTCCATCAGCAGCAATCGGGCCTTTTAGTTTCAATAAAAAATCATCGCTCTTGCTTAGATAGCTTTTACCTTTTTCGATATCGAAATATCCTATTCTGGGAACTATCGTAAATAGCCTGTCATCACTTTTTTTAGCATTAAGATTAAAGAAAAAATACGACTCGCTTTCCTCATAATATTTGGATAAAAAAGTAAGGTTACCAGTCGCAAGCTTTTCAAAGTAAGCATTCAATTCATGTCTCCTTTCCTCAGGCCAAAGGTCATATGTTGCTACAAATCTATATTTAGACTTCAGATTCAACTCTTTATCCAAACTATATACCGTTGATGATGCTGGTTCATTGACCAATATCCCACCGGAATTATACTTTGTTAAATTCCCGGAAATATGGCGTAGACCAATGGGAAAAGTCCCTTTTGGAAAAGGAAAAGCAGTTCTTAGAGTATCGCCTTCTGGATTATTGATACTTAAATAAGAGTTGAACGAATTAAAGTAAGTGAGTGTGAGAACTGGGTTTTTTCCAATTAAAGAAATATGATCCGCTTGGGTGTCCGTTTTAAAGCTCCTAACGAATGTTCCTTCAGGCTTGTAGACTTTCAACTTGCGTGATGCCAGTTCCAATTACGTAAATCTCATTGTTTTGGGAGTCGTATGCGAAATCCGTGATTATTGGCATTTCTGTTGGTCCATCGCCCTTTTCCACCACATTGTTTACAAATTTACCTTCAATCGTGAAAGTCAATATTTGACCAAGATTATTATCCAAAAGAATGATCTCTTTTTTTGTAATTGTTACTTTGGATATTTCAGCGATGTAAAAACCATCAGATGTAGTTAACTCTTTAGCAGATTATAGCTGAAACATAAAAAAAATGCTTCTCTGTCAAATTCCCGGTATCATCAATAGAAATCTCAATGGGGCCCCTTTCCTCCTTTCTTATTTCCGAATTTGAAGAAGAGTTACAAAAAAATAAAGATGATAAGATTAATAAATTTCTAATCTCTTTCATTTCAATGAATTTAGGCTTAACAAACTAATTTATTTAATTTAAAAACTCCCATACGCTTCGATAACCGCCTTTTTCCTCCACATAACCAAGTAGTGAATCGAAAAAAGGATTTACTGCCAAGGTGCTGCTATCACCGATCAAGACCAGTTTTCGCTTGGCTCGGGTAAGTGCCACATTCATTCTTCTTTCCTCAGAAAGAAAGCCGATTTCTCCACGATCATTGGATCGAGTCAGGGAGATCAACATCAAGTCACGTTCTTGTCCCTGAAACCCATCTACGGTATCGATAGTCATCAAATCTGAAATTGACTTCAAATTTGGGAAATCAAATGAATCAAAAATCAAGCTTCGAATCAACCGAACTTGAGCTCCATAAGGCGCAATCAGACCGATAGTCCAGCCATCTTCTTTGAATTTCACCAATCCAATTGATTTGACAAGGTTATTCAAATGATTGCAGGCAAAGAGCGCTTCCTCCGGATTAAAGGTGCTGCGACTTTCGGATTCGACTTGCTCGGAATAACCTGAGCCCGCAGTGTCAATCCACTCCATAGCTGATTCATTAGGAAACTCGTGCCTTTTTGTGTTTTCCGCCGCCTTCAATTTTCCTTTGTAAAACCACTCATTGGAAAATCCCATAATGACTTCCGGCATTCGATATTGCAGATCAAGCATTTGGGCAGCGGGTGTATTTCTCAAGATTGTTTTTTCAAAAAGTGTCTGAGCCAAACCTTGCTTTGCAGCTTGAAATGATTTGATCGTAGGAGGAAGTTGGAAATGATCTCCCGCAAAAACGACTTTTTTTGCTTTCAGAATCGGAATCCAAGTAGCTGCCTCCAGTCCTTGTGCAGCCTCATCTATAAATAACACATCAAAAGTCATCCCTTTTAAGTGATAAGAAGATGCTCCCACCAGAGTAGTTGCAAATACTTGCGTTCGTTGAAAAATATCGAACTGAATGTATTCTTCCAATGATTTAGCTGCTTCCCGAATCCGAGAAACTTCTGCAAATAGCAACTTGCGCTGTGCGCGCTCCTCATGTCCAAAGTTTCGTTTGTATTGCTTGGCAACACTCAAGCATTGATTGATTTCCTTTCGGAGCTTTTTCAAGTCTCGATAGCTGTCATGAAAAGCAGTCTTGGCATCCAATGTCTGATTCAGGATCTTCTCCTCTACCCGCGCTGGATGGCCTAGCCGGGTGGTCTCAATTCCTCGATCTGTCAATTTTTCCACTAAAAGATCCACCGCAGCATTGCTCGGAGCACAGATCAAAATGGATTGATTGCCAATCACCGCATCCTGAATCGCCTCGATCAGCGTAGTCGTCTTCCCAGTACCAGGAGGACCATGCACCACTGCTACATCTTTGGCATTTGAGATCAATGCACAGGCTTGATTTTGAGATTTGTTCAATGATGGGATTTCAGGCTTTCTCCTTTCAGAGAATTGAGGAATACCGGTTCCGAGTAAAATTTCTCGAAGTTCCTTTAGTCTTGGGCTTTCAGCATTGATCACTTTTTTCAATGCAAAATCCATCTCTCGATAGCTTGCCTCATCAAAAAGCAGATCCACCCCCAGACGATTATTTTCCATCCACTCAGGCAGCTCGTCGGCCTGAAGCGTCACTACCATAATATCTTTCTTCACTTGGTTGATCACCCCATTGACGCGATTTTCCGCCCCATGAAAGCCTTCCTGAGTACTGAAAAAAGAAACAGATTTACCTGAATTAAAGGCGGACGGATAGTTGGAATCAAGACGCTCCACCTCCACCAGCAGTCGCTCGCCCATGCCGATTTTGCTTTTTTTGAGCTGAATGGGGTGCCAAGTAATGCCTTCTTTTTTCTTCTCGGCAAGGGTAGTATTGAGAAATTTCTTTTGGTATTGCGCCAGGTCTTCTTGCCATTCCAGCTTCAAAAGTTTGAGTCCCTGCTTTAATTCTTCTTCTATATTCGGCATCAATAGTTAATTTGAGTTCGAAACTAATCAACTCAGCATAAGTTTACCAATAAAAGGCTTATAGATGAACTATCTCGCACATGCATTTTTGTCATTTAGACAGGAAGAAATACTTGTCGGGAATTTTCTGGGCGATTTTGTAAAGGGAAAGATGCTGCACACATTCCCATTGGAGATAAAGAACGGCATCCTACTCCATCGGGAGATCGATCTGTTTACAGATTCTCATCCATTAGTCAAAGCTGGCCAAAGTTACTTAAGACCTCAGTTCCACCATTATTCCACAGTCATCACCGATATATTTTTCGATTACTTTTTGGGGAAATATTGGTACAACTTCAGTGATCAACCACTTGCGGCTTTTACAGAAGAGACCTACCTAATACTTGAGAAACACCAAGAATTCTTCCCTGAGCGCTTTGTAAAAATGTTTTACTGGATGCGCAAAGACAACTGGCTGCTTCATTATGGGACAATAGAGGGTATACAAAGATCCTTAACCGGACTCTCTAAGCGCACCCGATTCGACTCAAAGATGGAGTTGGCTCATTTGGCGCTTCTCGAGTACGAATCAGAATTTGAGATGATTTTCTTCGCTTTCTTCAAGGATTTACAGACTTTTGCCCTAGCAAAACTTACTGAAATAAAAACGATCCATGACCGTCATTAAACCGAAAATATCCACCTACATCTCTTTGAGCATGGTTTTGCTGATTTTGATAGCAGGCTTGGTCTTCATTCTCCGAGACTTCGCTTACAAAGGAAGTTTTGGTCTTTGGTTTTATTTGGTGGCTTGTAGCCTAATCACCTTGGTGATCCTAATGCTCTTGGTCAAAATGATGGCAGGCTACCGCTTTATCACCGTGGGAAGAGATCAGATTATCGTCAAGCTACCACTTCGAGGCTTTACTAAAGCCTATCCAGTTACGCAGGTCATGGCATGGGATGAGGAGATAATCACAGCGAATAAGCGCCAATTCAAACAAATTACCATAGCATTTACCGATCAGCAATCCATCTCAGTCAGTAATCATGAGCATGAGGCTTACGTAGATTTAGTAGATTATCTTACCAAGAAAGCTGGTAAACAAAAAGTGAAAAACAAAAAAAAAGCCTGAATAAACAGGCTTTAAATTAACGTTGGGTTCGGAAGTTTTTATCGTAAAGTTCGATGCTCTCACGAATGATCCGCATCGCATCCTCTTTTCCAAGAAAGTCTTCTACTTTAACCTCTTTATTCTCCAGTTTTTTATAGTCTTCGAAAAATCTGTGTACCTCCTTCATTAAGTGGGGTGGCAGATCATCAATGTCGTTGATATAGTTCACAGATTGATCTCCAGCTGCTACTGCTATAATCTTATCATCCGCCTCACCGCCATCTATCATTCGCATCACACCGATTACTTTGGCCTCCACAAGACACATTGACGGGATATCGATCTGAGAAATGATCAAAATATCCAATGGATCATGATCTTCGCAGAAAGTCTGCGGGATAAAACCGTAATTGGCCGGATAGTGAACCGCTGAGAAAAGAACCCGATCGAGCATTAACATGCCCGTTTTCTTATCCAATTCATATTTTCCTTTACTTCCTTTTGGAATTTCAATGACTCCAGTAACTACTTCAGGAGCATTCTTTCCAATATTGACATCGTGCCAAGGGTTGATCATTTCTGCTTAGTTTGGTAATAAAAAATCGGCAATCTTCCACCTGAGTAAAGGTACTATTTCCTGTTTGAAAAATTAGGCTATAGATGGTAAGATTACCTTCATGGATGTTCCTTCATTAAAAGCAGATCTCAACTCTATCGTTCCACCCATTTGCTCCACCGCTTCCTTGACCATATAAAGCCCTATACCGGAACCAACGTTTTTTTGGGTAGCTCTGGTAAATAGGCTGAATACATCTGTTTTATATTTGTCGTCAATACCTATTCCGTTATCCTCAACAGTTATCACTGCCTCATTATTTGTCACGTTTATGGTAAGATTAATCCATTTTTCACTAGACTCTTGTTTTTGAAATTGCACTGCATTACCGAAAAGATTATTTAGAATAACCCGAATCTTGGCATCATCAGACAAGAATTTATACTCTTGATTGATTTGTACGTTGATTTTAAAAACTGATAAGTCAAACTTTGCACGATAAGCATCCAGCTGTTGATCTACAATCTCTCTAAAAACTATTTTGGTGACTTTATTATCGATTTTAGTGGATCGATAGAAGTCAAGCATTTTGTAAATGAAATCATCCAGCTTTAAGGTAGCTGTATCAATCATATCAAAATACTCAAGAACATGTGTATCAGTAATTTCCATTTTCGCCAACTTGGAAACTCCGGAAATACTCATCAAAGGGCCCCGAAGTTCATGTGACAGACTATAAACGAATTGATTCATTTCAGAATGCAATTTTTTTAATTTTATCGTTTTATCTTTCAACTCAGTCCGCATAAAATAAATATCTGCGGCGTTTTTAATTGAATTTTTGATTTGCTCAATGTTCCAAGGTTTATCAATAAATCGGTAAACCTCCCCTTTGTTGATCGCATCGATGACACTGGCTATATCAGAATAGCCCGTAAGTAGAATTCGAATTGGATCAGGGTTTATTTTAACCATCTGCTCAAAGAACTCTGTTCCAGACATTCCGGGCATTCGCTGATCGGCAATACAGACGTGGATTTCCTCCTTTTGAGCAATTCTCAGCCCTTCTTCAGCGCCAATAGCTGTAAAAATTTTAAAATCTTTCCTTAGTGTTGCTCGAAATGATTTTAAATTATTGTCTTCATCATCGATATATAGGACGTGAATCTTTTTATTCATAACGTTAAGTGCTTTGATAGACAGGAAGAGTTATTTTAAAAGTCGTGCCCTGTCCTTCTTCCGTTTGAACCTCGAGATCTCCTTTATGATTTTCAATTATAGAATAAACTATTGAAAGCCCCAAACCGGTCCCTTTTCCAACTGCCTTAGTTGTAAAGAATGGTTCAAATATTTTATCTTTTACGTGTTTAGGCATTCCTGGGCCATTATCACCGATTTCTATTCGAATATGATCAGCAGTTGCGGACGTTCGAATGGTAATTTTAGGATCCTTTATCGTATCTATATGATCGGCTAATGCATGCACTGCATTATTAATTATATTCATAAATACTTGATTGATCTTGCCTGCAAGACACTCTACCAATGGAAGCTCTCCAAAATCCCGCTCAATCCGAATTTTGGTAGGCATAGTACTATTCAATAAGATAATGGTGCTATTAATTCCATCATGAAGATCCACTTTCTTTACATCCTGCTCATCCACTCTGGAGAAAATTCGAAGTCCTTTTACAATTTCTACGGTTCGCCTAGCTCCATCATCCATACCTTTCAGCAATTGCTCCACTTCATCCAATACATAATCCAATTCCAATTCTTCTTCCAGATCCTTGGCCTCTTTTTTAGAAGCATCGGAGAATTCAAGCTCACCTTTACTTCGATAAAAACCGATAATCTCCATTATATCTTTAATGTCCCGTTTGAGCGGAGTGATATTTGAGCTGACAAAATTGATCGGATTGTTGATTTCATGTGCTATACCAGCCGTCAATTGACCAAGGGATGCCATTTTTTCCTGATTTACCAATTGACTTTGGGTATTTTGAAGATTACGAAGAGCCATTTCCAATTCGTCAGTTCGAATTTTAACTTTTTCTTCTAACATACTATTCTGTTGCTTTATCAAACTTTCGTTGATCCCCATTACTCGCAATCGCTCTAGTTGTTCTTTTTCTTTTTCTTTTTTGAGAATATTTATACGGTCGGCTAAAGCGAGTGAAAGCAAAATTGCTTCAAAAGCAGTCCCTACAAGCATGGGTAAATTGGAAAAAGAACCGAAATTAATTAATCCCTGATTTTGAAAAACAAATAACAAAAGTCCGAAGAGGAAGAATCCCCAAGCTGCCAAGAAGTAAAATGCGGGGCGATATCCTCTTTTGGCCATAATTATACCAGTGCTCATAAAAAATACCACTACTAGCAACCCCCCTACATCGGTAAAACTATAACTCAGTGACACAAAACCTAATACTCTTAAAATTGCTCCAAAAGAGTATACTATCACTATAAGCGATAAACCTTTATTAATGCCAGAAAGATGCTTTTGAGTTTGTAAAAAATTCTTTAAAAACAGAACTCCAAATATTCCAGAGAGCGAAGAGAATATGATAATACTATGCTCATACCATATTGCATTCTGAAAAAAGATCAAGAAATAACTATAACCTAACAGGGACAGTTGAGCGGCAGAAATAAATAAAATATATAGACAATAGAAAAAATAGACTTTGTCCTTTACGGAAAAGTAAAGAAAAAGATTATACAATAACAAGGCAATCATAACACCTATATACAAACTCACGAGAGAGATAGTTTTTGTGTATTTATGATAGAATGTGTCTTCAGAGCCAATTCCTACTGAAAAATTAATGGGCTCTGCGGAAAATATTTTTAAATAATAGGTGTCATCCTTATTAATTTTTACTCTAAAAATTGGGTATGGGTAAGTAAAGGGATTGGATTTACCGAGATGATCTATTGCGATTCTCTTGATTTGGTTAATTGATTCACCAACACCACCCTTATATAATTCAACAATTCGAAAGGTAGGGTTTCCAACTTCAATGATAGAATTAACTTGATTTTGTTCAAAATCGGTTAGATCAATTTTTGCCCAAATAGTATCTGATACAAATCCTAATGAATAACTACTACCATCAGTATTTGAAGTAAAATCAACAGATTGATACTCTCCCTTTTCCTTCTTGTAGAAACTAATATTTTCTGCTTTATATTCTTCATTAAATAGATTGTTTTGAAGTAAAATAATAGATAATAAAAAAAATGAAACCATTAAAAATATACCCCAATACAAGCTTCCTAATTTTGTGTCACCCTTCATATTATCGTTAAGTCGCTAATGTTTAAGTCGAAATGAATTTCCAGTGGTCCTTTAGAACTTTCATCCAATGAGATTTGCTTGGGATTATTTCTTAAATTATCAATATATTTCTTCTCTACGGGAACTGAAAGAGGCAAGTTTGTCACGTCTTGTATTTCCATAATAGTTGCAACCAATCCTTCCTTTGGGTATAAAAAAGAACCATTATCTCCAAGTCCATAAATTATTTCAAAACCCACAGATTGAGAGTTTTTAACTGTATAAGGAGAGCAAAATGCCATTAGACATTTTAAATTGAGAAATGAAGTAATAGCAACTCCTATCCTAATTAGGTAAATACTTCCTAGTCCAAAACCTGAAACTTCTCTGGAATTCCACAATCCACAATACTCTGCAACCTCCAAATCCTTATATTTTTTCATATATTCTACTATCTTAACATCTTTTTCGAAGATTGCTCCTTCTAGAGGAAGAGGGAAATTGGTATTCCGAAGCTGGATTCTGCCACCTCCTAAAATCCGATTTTCTCCATCCATGGATTCTACCAAAAGAAGATATACGTTCGGATTATTTACCCAAGAGCGATCAGCAGAGGTGACTTTGGTCACACCATAAGTCTCTAAAACGTTAAAGTGGCCTTCAATGTATCTTTCAGTTATATCCAGAGAAGAAACTGCTCTCACCACTCTAATTTTTACTTTCATGTTCTGCTATCAAGAATTTATCTAAATCCACATATATTCTTCCGGAAAATGATCTCTCACCTAAAAGAATACTTTTTGAGAAATAGGCACACATTGCTCCTCCCATTATTACCGAAGATGCTAGTTGAGGCCAGGTAGTTATGGTTTTTCCTATCTCACTAATGCTAAATTTCGCCTTTTCAGAAAGCTTATCAAAATCTAATATGGACATCATTAACTTAATCCGATTTTCCTCTATATTTTCGAGTAACTGATTTTCTGCTCCAAAACTGCAAAGCATCCCATGGAAAATTGCACGATTCGGTTCTAAATCAAACCTTTCCACATCGATCATTCCTCTATCGCTGGTATCCATCAACACAGGGATTCCCAGTTCCTTTGCTTTAATCCTACTTTTAATTTTCACCTCCAAACTATCACACTCTTCTATTAATAAATCCAAATCGCCTCCCTGTGTAAAAAATTCATGGATATTATCATCGTGAACGCCTTCATTGTATAACACAACATTCAGATAAGGGTCTATCTCTGCTATTTCCCGAGCAGCAATTACCGACTTCTTAACTCCCAAATTATGAACTCCTGTGCGTATTCTATTCATATTACTAAGCTCCAGCGTATCGAAATCAGCCAATCTAAGTTCTCCACATCCTCGTTCCAAAGCCAATGTTAAAGCAACACTCTGACCTACTGATAAACCTATTATTCCTATTTTTTTGCGCGCTAAGGTCTTTTGCTCCTCCTCTGTGATCACATATTTGTTCCTAATCGTTCTTACGGTAACAAACTCATCCTCCGGAAGCAGGTGAACCAGGCAATGGCGCCACGGATAATAAACCCAATTTCCATAACTTGAGGGAGATTGACTGCCAAAAAAATCTGAAGTTACATCATCCAATTCACTTGGACTGAATTTCATCTGAGGATTTCTGAGCTTGATCAAGTCACTTACCTGCGTATTGATTTCATCGTGGATAAGTAAGGTGGTATCCTGTTTAAGCCCCTGTAGTGCACTTTTTGATAAATCGTCTGAAGCATTTATTATCAATGGCCTATACACTTCCATAATAGAAGTATCCATTAGTTTTGACATCGGAATATACCTGTTTGGCTTTATTAGTGGGTGATTAATAATTTACTAAAATGCAATAAATCAGTTAATGATAAATGAATAATATTCTTTTATTTTCATATTATTATAATTCATTATAGCAATCCAGCTTTTTCATTGCTTTTTTCAGTGTATTGACAAGCTGATTCATTTTGCATCAGGAAGATCTTACGGCTAGTAAAACTAAAAATACTAATTATCTTTTGAATAGAATTAATGAATTGAATTCTTTCCATTAGTTAAGAAAGTAATTTTAATTTTACTTAATGATGAAAATGGGTAAAAGCATTTTGGGAAATGAAGGAATAATCCTTCAAAATTGAAGTTTTTTTTAGATTTTTGGACTATGAAAGATAAACCTCAAGAAAAAATTAGAATTCTCTATGTAGACGACGAAGAAAATAACCTTCAGGCATTCAAGGCTACTTTTAGAAGAGAATACAACATTTTTTTGGCTATTGGAGCAAATGAAGCTAGAGAAATTTTAAAAACTGAAGACATCGATTTGATTATCACCGATCAGCGAATGCCAGAAGAGACAGGAGTGGAGTTCCTTGAGTCTATTATCCCTATTTATCCTAACCCAATTCGGATTTTGCTAACTGGTTATACGGATGTCCAAGCGGTGATCGACGCAATCAATAAAGGTCAAGTTTATCACTACCTAACGAAACCTTGGGAAGAAGACTATCTGAGAACTGTAATAAAAAATGCGTTCGAAATCTATACGCTCCGGAGAGAAAATGAACACCTTACCCAAGCTTTGATAAAATCGAACGATCAATTGGAATTTCTACTTCGTCAGAATCTACTATCCTAATTTTAATATCTGGCGGCAAGTAAAAGTTGGAGTTCCTTGTGACTCAGACCAAATTTACGCCCCAAATTAGCGTTAGTCAAGCTCCCTCGGTAAGTATACACACCACGCAAAAACCATTTGTAATTAAAAATCATCTCTTCAGATCCACGCAATTCTGCCATCTGTAATATGATTGGAGTGAAAATATTGCTCAAAGAATAAGAAGCTGTTCGAGCGACTCTGGAGGCGATATTTGGCACACAGTAATGAATAATATCATGAACTGAGTATATAGGCGATTCGTGAGTAGTCATCCTCGAAGTCTCGATGCAGCCCCCCTGATCAATAGACACATCGATCACTATACTACCCTGCATCATATTGGCTATCATCTCCTCACTTACTACAATTTTATTTCTTCCTTTTTCCTCGCGTAATGCCCCAATGACCACATCGGCTTCTGAGAGTGCTTGATTGAGCCCAAAATTATCGATGGTTGAAGTATAGATTTGTTGCCCCAAGAGCTGCTTCAGTCTTCTCAACTTGTAGATATGATTATCAAACACCTTGATGGAAGCCCCTAGACCGAGTGCAGTTCGAGCAGCATATTCGGCTACCGTACCTGCTCCAATGATAACAACTTGGGTAGGTGGTACTCCAGTCACTCCTCCCATAATCAATCCTTTGCCATCATTGACACTTGAGAGATATTCGGCGGCGATTAGCATCACTGTACTTCCGGCGATTTCCGACATTGCACGGACTACAGGCATTCCTCCTACCTTATCCTCTAAATATTCAAATGCCGCTGCGGTCACTTTACGCTCATTCAAAGCTTCTATGAACTCTTTGTTTTGACTACCAAGTTGAAGTGCAGAAATCAAACAACTACCTTGAGTCATAAATCCGATTTCTTCGACTGATGGCGGATCAATTTTCAAAACTACTTGGGAGGAAAACACTTCTTTTCTGGAATACGAGACTTTTGCCCCAGCGTCAGAATAATCCTGATCCGTAAATTTCGCACTTTTACCTACGCCTGATTCGACTATTACTTCAATTCCGTTGTTACTCAAAAGTCCGACAGACTCCGGAGTGATTACCACTCTCTTTTCTTGGATTGAGATTTCTTTTGGCAGTCCAACAGTCAGCTTGTGCTCATGTTTATGAACTTTAGCCGGTAATTCTTTGGGGATCATTCCCACTGCTGCAATAGGTGTGGTTTCAGCTGACATTATGAATATGTTGTAGGTTCAGAGTTCGTTTTTCGTTTGAATCGGAAGTAATTTTAATCAGAAGAAAGCTATCAGGAAGGAATATACCAATTCGTTCGGCCCATTCAATCCAACAGTAATTTCCACTATAGAAGTACTCTTCTATTCCAATATCCAAGGCCTCCATCGGATCATCCATTCGGTAGAAATCAAAATGATAAAATAATTGAGCTTTTGAATTCTCATATGGATTGACTATTCCAAAGGTAGGGCTACTCACTTGATCTTGGACCTGAAAAGATCGAGCCAAAGCTTTGATTAAAGTGGTCTTTCCAGCTCCCATTTCGCCTTGGAAAACCCATATTTTTTCATCTTGGGCTTCAGCAATTATCTTTTCTGCGGCGAGGTCAATATCTAGAAGCGTGTAAGAGTATTGAATCACTTGATTTTTATTTTGGAGAAAGATGCACAATCGGCACGATCATTTCCTCCAAAGATACGCCTCCATGTTGAAAAGTATCCTTATAGAAGTTTACATAATAATTGTAATTATTGGGGTATGCAAAAAAGTAGTCTTCTACTGCAAAAACATAACTACTGGAAACATTCAATTTTGGAAGTTTTGCATCCTCAGGCTTTCGAATTTCAAACACCTTGCCTGCTTCGAAGTTAAGATTTTTCCCTTGTTTGTATCTTAGGTTGGTCGTTACATTCTTATCACCGATGATCCGATAGGGCTTATTGACACGCTTAGTGCCATGATCGGTGGTGATGATGATCTCTGCTCCTGCCGCATGGATTTTTTTGATCAATTCAAATAGTGAGGAGTGTTCAAACCAACTGGTCGTCAAGGATCGATATGCAGCCTCATCCGGCGCGAGCTCCCGAATCATCTTCATGTCCGTACGTGCATGAGAGACCATATCTACAAAATTGTAAACCAAGACATTCAGATCATTTTGCAAAAAGGTATGAAACTGCTCCAAAACCGCTTTTCCCTGATAAGACTGAATAATTTTATTGTAGGAAAATTTAATAGGAAGTCTGTTTTTCTCAAGATTGATTTTAATCCAGTCTTCTTCAAAATTATTTTTACCCTCATCGGTATCTTCATCTTCCCAAAGGTTAGGATAAAGCCTCGCCATATCGAGAGGCATCATACCGCTAAAAATTGCGTTTCGTGCAAAAGCCGTAGTCGTAGGTAGTATACTGTAATAGGTGTCTTTTTCTTTTATGTTGAAATAAGGAGTAATCAGCGATTCGATATCTTCCCATTGGTCCAACCGAAAGTTATCAACCACTATAAAGAATAACGGCTTTTTCTCTTTCAGATGTGGGAAAACCTTCTTCCTCATGACATGGGGCGAGAGAATTGGTTTTTCCTGATTCCGTTCTTCCATCCAATCGAGGTAATTTTCCTTTATGAATTTTGAAAAGTTGGCATTTGCTTCGATTTTCTGGGATTCGAGTACCTGAAGCATACTTTTGTTTTCGGTATTGTCAATCTCCATTTCCCAGTAGATCAGTTTGCGATAGATTTCTGCCCAGTCATGGTGATCTTCTGCATCTCCAAAAGCCATACTCAAATTCATGAAATCCTGTTGGTAGCTCTGCGTGGTATGCTCGTCGATCAACTGCTTATTTTGCAGTAATTTCTTGACAGAAAGCAGAATCTGACTTGGATTTATAGGCTTGATTAAATAATCAGCAATCTTACCTCCAATGGCGTCATCCATGATGTGCTCTTCCTCACTCTTGGTGATCATCACCACTGGTACCTGTGGCTTGAGGAGTTTGATCTGTTGCAATGTCTCCAATCCAGTCATTCCAGGCATCATTTCATCAAGGAAGATGACGTCAAAATTATGGTTTTCAACCTCTTCAATAGCATCAATTCCAGAATTCACGGTGGTGATCTTATACCCGCGCTGTTCTAAAAATAAAATATGGGGTTTAAGCAAATCGATTTCATCATCGGCCCATAGAATTGTGAATTTTTGAGACATATCAGTTTCTGTTTCTTTTAAAATTATAATTACTTTTGAGTCAAACAAAAAAGGCCTCCTTGAAAAGCCAGAAAATACTAAATGATCCCGTTTACGGATTTATTACTATCCCAAGCGAGTTGATTTTTACCATTATTGACCATCCTCATTTTCAAAGACTTCGGAGGATAAAGCAACTGGGACTCACTGATTTTGTGTATCCGGGGGCACTTCATACAAGATTTCATCATGCAATCGGTGCGATGCACCTGATGTGTATCACCTTGGACAATCTACGCATAAAAGGCACGGAAATCACTGATGAAGAATACGAGGCTGCCCTCATTGCCATTCTTTTACATGATATCGGTCACGGCCCTTTTTCGCACGCTCTGGAATTTAGTCTTCTCAAAGGAGTGAATCACGAAGACCTTTCTCTTCTAGGAATTGAACTCCTAAATCAAGAGCTCGGGGGTAGATTAGCACTTACTTTAAGAATTTTTAAGAATCAATATGAACGTCGATTTTTCAATCAACTTGTATCCAGTCAATTGGATATTGACAGATTGGATTACCTACAACGAGATTGTTTCTTCACTGGAGTATCGGAAGGTACAATTGGAGCCGACCGCATCATCAAGATGATGGATGTGAAAAACGATCAAGTGGTCATCGAGGAAAAAGGAATCTACTCCATTGAAAATTTTCTCAGTGCAAGACGATTGATGTATTGGCAGGTATACTTGCATAAAACCACGGTAAGTGCTGAAAAAATGCTGATTAACCTGATCAATCGGGCCAAAATGCTTCGTCAATCAGGGACAAAATTTTTTATTACAGATGAGTTTGACTATTTCTTGATGCATGAGTTGAGTTTAGAAGATTTCAAATCGGACAGCAGCCTACTTCCGATGTTTTTGGAGCTTGATGATTTTGATATCTGGGGTGCTATCAAACTCTGGAAAAATCATCCTGATTATGTGCTGCGTAATATTTCAAGAATGTTTCTTACTAGAAATCTTTTCAAGATCACACTTTCAAACGAACCCCACGAGATAGATGAAATATTGGAAATGAAAGAAAAAACAATTGAGAAACTAGGAATCCCTGAGTCAGACATTGATTTTTTCTTTTCTCACGGCTCGGTGAGCAACTACGGATACTTAGCAAAAGAGCGAATTAATATTCTCACCAAAAAAGGGGAAGTAATTGACGTCGCTCAAGCGGCTGATTTACCAAACATCAAAGTAATGAGTAAAATAGTGGAGAAACATTATATATGTAAAGCCAAAAGTTTAACTTTAAACTATTAAATAAATTAAACCCGAAATATGGAATTTTCACTTGCACAAGTTGCCACAATTCTTCAAGGTAAAGTAGAAGGAGATGAAAATCAGACGGTTTCCAGATTAGACAAAATTCAAGAGGGTAAGCCAGGAGGAATCAGTTTTTTATCAAATGAAAAATACACCTCTTTTATTTACGATACAGAAGCGACAGCGGTGATCGTCTCCGAAGACTTTAAACCGACCAAGCCGTTGATCACCAATATCATCCGAGTAAAAGATGCCTATAACGGATTTACCTTGTTGCTAGAAGCATATTCGACGCTGATGAAATCAGGAATAGAAGGTGTCGAAGAACCATCCTACATGGATGCTAGTAGTAGCGCAGGCGCTCAGGTGTACAGAGGCGCATTTTCCTATATTGGAAAGAACTGCGAAATAGGAAATAACGTAAAAATTCATCCTCAAGCATTTATTGGAGATCGAGTGAAGCTCGGTGATAATACTATTATACATCCGGGTGCTAAAATTTGTGCAGACTCGATTCTTGGCAAAAACTGTGAAATTCATCCCGGTGCAGTCATAGGATCTGATGGCTTTGGCTATGCGCCACAGTCAGATGGCACTTATAAGTCAATCCCTCAGATCGGAAACGTGATCCTGGAAGATCATGTCAGTGTAGGATCCAACACGACTATAGACTGTGCTACAATGGGTTCGACTATTATCAGGAAGGGCGTGAAAATAGACAATCAAGTCCAAATTGCCCACAATGTGATTATCGGAGAGAATACAGTTATTGCTTCGCAAACCGGAATCTCAGGCTCCACCGAAATCGGAAAAAACTGTGTGATCGCAGGCAAAGCAGGAATCGTTGGTCATATTAAAATCGCTGACCACACGACTATTGGTGCAAATACAGGTGTCAGCAGATCCATTACCAAACCGAATCAGACCCTATTTGGGTACATCGGTTTTGATCTTAAGAACTTTTTGAAATCTTACTCCATATTTAAAAATTTAGAGAGCTTGGAGAAGCGATTGAAAGAACTGGAAAAAAAGCAGTAAATTTGCACCTTTGCCAAGCTGAACGCTTTAAATATCAGATGAAAGTAAAACAACATACTATACGAAAGCAAGTCGAATTGTCCGGAGTCGGTCTCCATACCGGGGTGATTTCCAACATGACTTTCGTACCTGCTCCACCTAATCATGGAATTAAATTTCAGCGAGTTGACCTCGAAGGAAGACCTACAGTAGATGCTGATTGCGACCTTGTAGTGGATGTATCACGAGGAACTACGTTAGAACAAAACGGAGCTAGAGTTTATACTGTAGAACACGTTTTGGCTGCCTTGGTCGGATTAGAGATAGACAATGTGTTAATCCAACTTGACGGCCCAGAGCCTCCGATCATGGATGGCTCATCGATCCAATTTATTGAAGTTTTGGAAGATGCAGGATTTGAAGAGCAAAATGCACTTCGGAGATTTTTTGAAGTGCAGGAAAGCATTCAATACAAAGATGTAGCACGTGAAGTAGAGATGGTAGCCCTACCTACTGACAACTATAGAATAACAGTAATGGTGGATTACAATTCGCCTGTACTCGGAAGTCAACATGCCTCTATCACGGATATCAGTCAGTTTAGATCAGAAATCGCCTCGTGTCGCACTTTCTGCTTCCTACATGAACTTGAGATGCTCTATAACTCTAACCTAATTAAAGGTGGAGACTTGAATAATGCAATAGTCGTGGTAGATCGGGTAGTGGAAGAAAAAGAATTGGTTCATTTGGCTAAAATGTTCAATAAGCAAAAAGTTGAAGTCAAAAAAGAAGGTATCCTCAATAATGTGGACCTCCGCTACAAAAATGAACCTGCAAGACATAAATTACTCGATGTTGTCGGAGATTTAGCGTTAGTTGGAAGACCGCTCAAAGCTCAAATTCTTGCTGCAAGACCAGGACACGCGGCAAACGTTGCTTTTGCAAAAAAACTGAAACGTGCCATGGAGAAATCCTCCTCCTCCCACATTCCATATTATGATCCGAAGCTACCTCCGGTAATGGATATCAATCAGATCAGTAATATTCTCCCACACCGCTACCCTTTTCAATTATTGGATAAAATCATTTATCTCGATGATACAGTCGTGGCCGGAGTGAAGAATGTCACGATCAACGAACCCTTTTTTATGGGGCATTTCCCAAATAATCCGGTAATGCCTGGAGTATTGCAAGTTGAAGCCATGGCACAAACTGGTGGAATACTGGTGCTGAGTACCGTAGATGATCCTGAAAATTACTGGACCTACTTTTTAGGAATTGAGAATTGCAAATTCCGAAAAATGGTAATCCCTGGGGATACTTTGATTTTCAAATGTGAGCTTTTGGCTCCAATTCGTCGTGGCATTGCCAAAATGCGAGGCGAAGCTTATGTCGGAAATACGCTAGTTTGTGAAGCGGTGATGACTGCGAGCATAACCCGCAAAGAAGTATGATTAGTCCTTTAGCGTACGTAGACCCAACTGCCCAGATAGGCAAAAATGTTCAAGTAGATCCATTTACGATGATTCATGAGAACGTCCAAATAGGTGACAACTCGTGGATTGGTTCTAATGTCACAATTTACCCCGGTGCCAAAATCGGTAAAAATGTAAAAATTTTTCCAGGAGCTGTGATTGCTGGAATTCCCCAAGATTTAAAGTTTCAGGGAGAGGATTCTACAGTAATGATTGGCGATAACACCACCATTAGGGAATGCGTGACCATCAGTCGAGGAACTGTAGACAAGCAAACAACTGTAATAGGGAGTAATTGCTTGCTCATGGCATATGTGCATATTGCTCATGATTGTATGATTGGCAGCAACGTAATCATTGCCAATGCGGTGCAAATTGCCGGTCACGTCATCATAGATGATTGGGCCATTGTAGGTGGATCAAGCGCAATCCATCAATTTGTAAAAATCGGGATGCATTCAATGATCTCAGGTGGATCATTGGTCCGTAAGGACGTGCCGCCATTTACCAAAGCCGCAAGAGAACCTTTATCCTATGCAGGTGTAAATTCTCTTGGGCTTAGAAGAAGAGGCTTCTCCAGTGAATCTATCTCTCACATTCAGGAGGTTTATCGATTTCTGTTCTTGAATAGCATGAACAATAGCAAAGCACTCGAAGAAATCGAGGTAAATCTTCCTGCTACCAAAGAACGAGATGAGATTCTTAATTTTATCCGATCCTCGGAACGTGGCGTGATGAAGGGCTATATTAACTAAATATGCTAAAAATCCAACTTGAAGAAGCTTCAAAACGCTTCCAATATGAATGGATTTTCAAAAATCTAAGCTTTACTTTATCCTCTGGAGATTGGCTTGCAATCACCGGAAGCAATGGATCGGGTAAGTCCACCTTGCTGAAGTGTCTTAGCGGAGCGATTCCACTTTCCTCAGGAAAAATAAGATTTTTCCACGGTCAAGATGTAATATCTGATGATGATTGGTTTACCCAATTAAGCATTGCAACGCCCTATTTGGAATTGCCTGAGGAATTTACACTTTCCGAACTGCTTGATTTTCATTTCAAATTCAAGAAGCCACTCAACGAAATCCCTAAAGATGAAATTTTAGAAATAATCTATCTGAAAGAGCATAGTAAAAAATCAATCGGCCAATTTTCCTCAGGAATGAAACAACGATTAAAACTTGGTTTGGCTCTTTTATCTGATGTCCCCTTAATCTTATTGGACGAACCCACTTCCAATCTGGATCGCAAGGGAATCGAATGGTATCAACGGATGATTACCGACTTTGGATCAAATCGTATTTTGGTGATTTGCTCTAATGAACCAAGAGAATATGAGTTCTGCCAAAAAAAACTCGTATTGGAAGACTATAAGTGACATAGACTTTTAACTTTAATTAATCTGTAAATTTACAAGTGTTAAGTATTGAAAATATGAAGTGGAAATTAATCAGATTGATGGTATTCGTGGTAGTGATTCTTGCGGCACAGGCGTGTAATGGTGGCTACAGTCCAACACCAACACCTCCAAAGACACCTGAGAAATTAGCAACGGAAGCCTTAACAAGTACAGCCACTATATCTTGGGCACTAGCAAGTGTAAATGCGGTAACTAGAGATGGGACTAACGTGACTGAATTATACACCAATTTTGAATTGATCCTCAACTCAGGATCTTCTAAAACTTATATCTCCAGAAACAACAACGATCTTTTCGACAATTCTGGGAATTGGTCATTCGCTGGTGCTAATTTTGACAAATTTATCCTAGCAGGATCAAAACCTGCTTCTGGAAGAGAAGTTTCATTTACCCGCACCGGAGACAACCTGAGATTAACGTTTACAATCCCAGCACCAGGTGCTCGGATAAATGGAGTATTGGCAGTGGCAGGAAGCTATACATTCAATTTGGTGAAAAAGTAGGAATCGGATATTGATATCAAAGAGGGAGCAAGGCATCTGTTCCCTTTTTTTATTTCAAGTTGACGAGTGTCACGCCTGCCCCACCGCGATCGGCATGCTCATCTTCCATAGATTTGACTTGACTCATATCTTTGAGAAAGTTTCGGGTCAAATCTCTCAATATTCCATTTCCTTTGCCATGTACGATTCGAACGTTTTTGATTCCGAGCATGTATCCTTCATCGATGAATGATTGGATCAAGGATAAAATCTCTTCACCCCTTTTTCCTCTTAGATCAAGATTCATGGAATAATCCATCATCTTTTCATTCGTATTGTAGCCGCTTCTAATCGTAATCGCTTTCTTTTCTTTCTTGACCTCGGTCTGTGAGATCCGCTCCAGTCTAGACAGTTTGACATTGGACTTCAACTCACCAATAGAAATTTCTGCCTCTTTAGACCTCAACAGAAGCACTTGAGCTACAGCACCATTATCTTTCAACCGAACCCAATCACCTAACTTTATCTCTCCTCCCAAAACCGTGACAGTAGGAGGCTTTAGCTTTATTTTCTCAGGTTTTACCTTTTCTTTAAACTCTTCCAGCTCTTGCCTCAATTGCTTTGTGGCCTCTTTTTCGGCTTTTCCCTCTTTGATCTGGCGAATGGTGGCCTCGATCTTTTTATTAGTCTGATCCAGTAATACTTTTGCCTCCTCTTTCGCATCTTGGAGGTATTTTTTCTTATTAAGTTCGATTGACTCTTTCAGCACTTTGTATTCTTCGAGTCTACTTTTGAGCAGTTTATCCTGTGCTTTCACCTCAATCAATAGACTTGAATATTGATTTTTTTCATTTTCCAACTGAGTCAAAAGCCGATCATAGCGAACTCGATCTTCTCCGATCTGACCTTTGGCATACGACAGAATCTCCTGCGAAATTCCAATCTTCGATGCGATCTCCAAAGCAAAAGAAGATCCAGGCTTTCCGATTTCGAGTTGGTAAAGTGGTTCCAACTTATCCACATCGTAGCGCATCGCTCCATTGACCAAGCCTTGATTCTTACTGGCGACTTGCTTTAGATTGCCATAATGGGTGGTAATAACACCAAACGCCCCTAACTTATTCAAGGCCAGTAAAATCGACTCCGCAATGGCTCCTCCAAATTGAGGCTCAGTACCAGTTCCAAATTCATCGATGAACAAAATCGTCTTACGATTTGAGAAAAGCGAAAAGTGCTTCATACTCATCAAGTGCGAGCTGTAGGTACTTAGATCATTTTCAAGATTTTGCTCGTCGCCGATATCGATGAAGAAGTTATCAAATAGGGAACTCTTTGAATTCGGTTCCACCGGAATCAGAAGCCCACACTGAAGCATGTATTGAAGAAGTGCGACAGTTTTCAAGGTCACTGACTTTCCACCAGCATTCGGTCCTGAGATTACCAATAGCCGCTCATGTCCACCCAAAGTCACATTCAGGGGAACAACTTTTTTTTCCTGAGCCTTTAGTGCCATTTCCAGAAGCGGATGCCTCGCATGACGCCAAGAAAGTTGTCGCTCCTTAACGATTTCGGGTTTACAAGCATTAGTTTTTTGCGCAAATTTGGCTTTGGCACGAATAAAATCCATCAACCCCAAAAAATTCGTGGCTTTTCGCAAAGCTGGTATAGCAGGTCGAATCCGATCGGTCAATTGCGTGAGAATTTTGATGATTTCGCGACGCTCCATGTATTCGAGATCTCGAATTTCGTTGTTGATATCCAAAGCCTCTTCAGGTTCCATGAATACGGTCTGCCCGGTGGCAGATTCGTCGTGGATAAAACCCCGAAGCTTTCGCTTATTTTCTGCTGCCACGGGAATCACCAAACGGCCCGACCTCACTGTAATCTGAGCGTCTTCGGCCGTCAACCCTTTAGCACGAGCCTCTTTGAAAATCCGATCCATCACTTTACGCAAGCGGCCTTCTTCGTACAGTATCTGGCTACGAACCAACTGCAATTCTCGACTGGCATTACTTCTCACGTGACCTTTCTCATCAATGATCGCCTCAATGGCTTTGAGCAATCCCAAATCCAAATCAAGCAAAAAGCCCAAGAGTTGTGCTAAAACAGGATAAAGTGTTTCGTTTTTCTGAAAGAAAGAAATGCACGATTTCAAAGTCTGTAGCGACAACTTTACTTCATGAAAATCAGCAGCATCCAAAAAGGAATTTTCAAGTTTTGCCTTCTCTAGGTAGGGTGACAAATTCGTGAAATATGAATACGGAAAAGATTCTCCAGTGACCAAAATCTGACGAAACTCTTCCGTCTGATCCAGTAATCTGGTGACCAAATTATAATCTGAAGAGAATGAAACCTTGTCCACGTAATCCATCCCCAGAGGGGAGCTACATTCTGATTTCAGGATTTCTTTGATTTTGAAAAAATTTATTTTTTGCTCGAGATTCGAAGGGTATAGCATTAGTCTACTGATTGTTCTACCACATTTATAATGGATTGCTTCAAGATTAGCGAATCTATTACCCGAGCATACATCGCGTCAATTTTGACAGGATATTGTAAGTAGTAGATCATGCTTTGAGTGAAAACAGAATCCTGCACCTCATGTTTCAAAAAAACTTCCCGCTCCAATAATCGATACATAACCTGCGAAGAATCATAAGGGATAGGAAGAGAAGATGCGATGCCTTCTGTCAGTTGGATATCAATCAGTACTTCAACCATTTTATCTTCAGACAAAACATAATCAGGAAGATTTCCCGAATCACATGCGATCAGAACAAAAAAGAAAAAACATAAAATCAATAATCTTTTCACAGTTCAAAATTAGGTTTTTTTAACGAAAATTCTCCCGGCCCTTTATGTTAATGAGATTTTATAATTCAGCTTAGTACCATAACTTAGTCTCCTCAAAAGCTCTGGCATGAACAATTTATTTAATAAGCTTAGGAAATACGAAATCATGATCCGCAAAGTGGCCAATAACCACCTTCAAGGGGAATATCAGTCGCTATTCAAGGGTTCAGGCTTGGAGTTTGATGATCTACGCCCTTATCAATATGGAGATGATGTACGAACGATTGAGTGGAAAGTTTCTGCCAAAGGGCACGGCACTTTCGTAAAAACTTTTCGTGAGGATAAAGAACAGTCGATATTTTTTCTACTTGATATCAGCGCCAGTCAGGATATCGGGCAAGAGGGACGTAGAAAAATAGATCAGGGGAAAGTCATTGCGGGTGTTTTGACTTTAGCTGCTGTTTTTGACGGTAGCCAGGTGGGCTTGATCAGTTATTCTGACGAAAAAGAGAAACTTATTTTACCCGCCAAAGGAAGTAAGCAAGGTGTAAAAATGATCAAGGGTATCTTCGAACATGTGAATAAATCACCAAAAACAGATCTAAATGGCCTTTTTACATTTGCATTGAATTTGATTAAAAAACGAGCAGTAGTGATTGTGATTTCGGACTTTATCGACTCGGACTATGAGCGCCCGTTCAGAGCACTTGCCGAAAGACATGACCTGGTAGCCATTCAACTGACTGACCCAAGGGAGTCAGCTTTGCCTGCATTAGGGATTATCCCTGTGTACGACAAAGAAAAAGGGAAAACTACCTGGGTAAATACTGCCTTTGGAAGCTTTTCCAAGAAAATAGCAGATACTTTTACAACCGAAAGAGCAAATCTTCAGGATATTTGCAAAAAGAACCAAATCAATTACCTTTCTATTGACACCAGCCAAGATATAGTGGCACCTTTGATTGAATTATTCAAGTATAGAAATAAAAGTATGAAACGTGGCTAAAAAGCTCTTAATCCTTCTATTTTCTATCTTCCCATTTATAGTTCCGGCTCAGCAAGTAATTGTTAAAGGCTATTTTATGCAGGATTCTGCTAAGCTTGGCGAACGAGTAGGCTATATACTGAAAGCAACTTATCCCGAATCAGCTCAACTTATTTTCCCCGATTCGACTTTTGATCTTTCTCCTTTGGTTTTGTTGGAGAAACAAACATTTATTTCAAATACCGAAGCCGGAATCACACAGGACAGTTCGATTTATTTCATTTCTAATTTCGCATTGGATCCGAGTGTTTTCTTGTCCCTTCCAGTGTATGAATTCTCCAGGTATGACAGTATTACCCACTATCCGCTTGAGGCTGAGCTCAAGCTAAAACTCACGTTGGACAGCATTCCGGAGAAATTGGTTTTCGAGGAAAACAACATTTACCAGACTCTGGATAAAGAAACAAACTGGATAGTTTCCGGTATTCTGATTGGTGGATTCGTAGTGCTTTTAGCGGTACTTTACATCCTTTTCAATAAGCAAATACGAGCCTATTTCGGAGAGTTAACAGAAAAAAAACGTTGGAAGAAATTTGAAAGAAAGTGGAAAATCCAGACCACAATCCTAACACAAAATCCATCTATTGCCCTTGCAGATGAAGTGATTGGTCTTTGGAAAGGCTATATGGAAAGTATCACCAACTTGCCCGTCAAAGAATGGACTTCTAGTGAAATAGGTGCCGAGCTCGAGGATCCGGAGATCTTCCGATCGCTTCGGTCGATTGATATGATTATTTATGCTGGAGTTTCATCCCAAAGTGAAGAAGCTACAAACTATCTATTCGAGGTAGCAAAAGAAAAATTTGAGGAAAAAACAAGTAAAAGCAAGTATGAGAGAGCAACTGTCTGAGTTCTTTAGCTGGTCTTGGTTTTTGCCAGAGACCTTTGGAACGTATGAATGGGAAAATCCACTTTTCCTGAATCTGATCTGGATTATTCCGGCTTTTATGCTGATTAGAAAGTTTGTCAAATTCCTTAAAAACCCTGTACTCGAACTATCACTACCGAAATCCGCAGCTCAAAATAATCCTTGGACCTACCTGAGACTAGTTCCTACCTTATTCTTCTATTTATTCCTCATTATGATGGTAGTGGCGTTAGCTCGGCCGCAGCGAAGCAATGAGCGAGTAGAGCAATTTACTGAGGGGATTGACATCATGCTCGTGATGGACATCTCTGAGTCGATGGATTTACAAGATTTCACCCCTAATAGGTTAGAAGCTTCCAAAGCGACCGCAGTTGATTTTGTCAACGGTAGATTTGGCGATCGTATCGGAATGGTAGTATTTGCAGGGGAAGCCTACTCACTTGCTCCTCTGACTAATGATTACAAATTGCTCACCGAACTTATCGGAGAGATCAGCTTCAGCATGATGGAGGCCAAAGGAACCGCAATTGGATCTGCATTGGCTTCGGGTACGAATCGAATGAAGGATTCAGAATCTACTTCAAAAGTGATGATTTTACTCAGCGATGGTGAAAGTAATGCCGGAAATGTGGACCCGCTTTTTGCAGCACAACTTGCTTCTGCCCTGAATATCAAAATTTACACCATTGCAGTGGGCAAAGATGGAATGGTGCCTTACGGAACAGATTTCTTTGGCAGACCTCAAATGGTCGAAAGCTACTTGGATGAAACAACCCTCCGAGAAATTGCTCGTGTCGGAAATGGTGAGTTTTTTAGAGCCGCCGATGGTGGCACTTTAGCAAGCATTTTTGAGCGAATAGATACGTTAGAGAAAACAGAAATTAAGGAAAATCGATATAAAGAAACCTCAGATTACTACCGGACTTATATGTTTTGGGGGTTGATGCTCTTCTTTATTTGGCTTCTGTTGAAAAGTAGTTTCCTTAATAATTTCCTACTGGATTAGCATTCCTAAATGTTTTTTGCTTCCAGTCTGCCAACCTTGGATTCATAATCGCAAACCACAGCGGTGGGAAAAGTGCAAGGATAATCATTGCTGAATAGCCAGCCGGCAATTGGGGACTTTCATCGTAGTGATTCAAGACCTGATATCGCTTATGTGCAAAAGCATGATGGTCAGAATGTCGCTGAAGCTGAAAGAGTAAAAAATTACTAACAATATGACTTGCATTCCAAGAGTGGATCTTAGTTACCCGCTCATATACTCCGGTATCCAGCTTCTGACGCTGCATTCCATAATGTTCCAGGTAGTTGACTATTTCCAGAAGCGAAAAGCCAAAAAAGCTTTGCGCAAAAAAGAATACTGGTACTTCCCAAACCAATCGATTCATAACCACTGAAGCCATAACTGTGACTAAAGCTGCGAATAGTAGCGGAAATAAAGTAAATCGAATCATTTCATTTTGCCAGGACCAAAAGTTGATGCCTTTTTTCTGAAGCCTATCCGACTCCAATTCCCAAGCACTTCGATAGCCCTGAATGACGGATCGGAACCAGAATGCATAAAAAGTTTCTCCAAATCTACTCGTAGCCGGATCATCAGGCGTAGCTACTCTGACGTGATGCCCACGATTGTGCTCAATGAAAAAGTGCATGTAACACACTGTCATCAGTAAGAATTTGGCATAGCCCTGCTCTACTTTTTCAGACTTATGTCCAAGTTCGTGCGCTACAGTAATGCCAACACCTCCAGTCACCAAAGCCATCCCCGTGCTGAAAGCAAACCATTCCACAAGACTGAGCGAATGTGTACTCACTACATAAAAGCCCCAAATCAAAACTGAAAACTGCACATAGACCCACATGATCGTCACGAACTTATAAAAATATTCCTTGGTCACCTCGCTTACAGCCGCCTTCGGAATATTATCACGATCGGTACTGATCAAATAATCCATCACCGGGACAAGTATAAATACAAACGCATGGATCAGCAGCAAATTAACACCACCTAGGTAAAAGCCTGAAATCAATAGAAATGGAAGGATCAAGGCGCTGAAAAACCCTATTTTTTTTAGTCCACGCATGTTATTTGGGGATTTATAAATACATCCTAATTTAAGTGATAGATTGGGAATTTGAAACTATCGATAAACTGTAATTTACCATTGACCGAAACTGATTTTTGTCATTTCAAATCAAGTTTGAATCAATCTAATTCATAATTGCAAGCTCGATCTTTGAGCAAAGATTCAAAGCAACCTATGTCTATTTCAAAAGAACTGATTCAGAAATACAATATCCCTGCTCCGAGATACACTTCCTATCCGACTGTTCCGCTTTGGGATAATAACTTAACAGGTGAGGTATGGGAAGGATTAGTCCAAAAAGCATTTACTTCTTTCGGTACTACCGAAGGCATCTCTTTATATATTCATTTGCCCTTTTGTGAAAGTCTCTGTACCTATTGCGGCTTTACCAAGCGAATCACAAAGAATCATTCGGTAGAAGGAGCTTACATCAAGGCGGTCTTACAGGAATGGAAAAAATATCTTGATCTGTTTGAAGAAAAGCCAAAATTAGCTGGAATTCATCTAGGTGGTGGCACCCCAACTTTTTTTTCACCTGAATCCTTGTTTTCGCTTTTGAATCCGATTATTTCCGGATCAGAAGTACTTCCAAGTGCTGAATTCAGCTTTGAAGGCCATCCCAATAACACGACTTTTGCTTACTTGGAGACTTTGTCAAAGCTGGGCTTTGATCGTGTCAGCTACGGCATTCAAGATGTTGATCCAACGGTACAGAAAGCAATCCATCGGATTCAACCAGTAGAAAAAGTAGCCGAAGCCACATCGAATGCAAGAAAACTTGGTTACACATCGATCAACTATGATCTGATTTATGGACTGCCACATCAAACTTTGGAGACACTCAAAAACACGTTTGAGGAGGTATTAAAACTTTCTCCAGATCGAATTGCATTCTACAGTTATGCGCATTTGCCAAGTGCTTTTCCAGCTCAAAAATCCTTTGAATCATCCCTTCCAAATGAGCAAGAAAAGAGAGCTCTATATGAATTTGGAAAACAGATTTTGATAAATACAGGATTCGAAGAAGTGGGAATGGATCACTTTGCGAAGCCTGAAGATCGGCTATGCGAATCCAAACGGAATAAAAGTCTTCACCGGAATTTTATGGGATACACCACCTCCTCTTTTAAAATGCTAATCGGTCTAGGTGCCAGTAGAATTAGTGATATTTATTTGGGCTACGCCCAAAATGAAAAGGAAATAACCCAGTATCAGAATGAAATGGCAGATGATAACTGGTCAATCCGAAAAGGCCATTTACTGACAGAAGAAGATTTGATGGTCAAATCTGTCATTCTGGACCTGATTTGTACTCAAAGGGCCATTATACCACTAGAAATCCTGGAAAGATTGATGGATCAAAATCTCTGGAATCTTAAAGAAATGGAATGCGATGGGCTACTCAAAATGAGTAGGAACATAATCAAAGTAACCGATAAAGGGATTGCTCTTGTTCGCAACATCTGCATACAATTTGACTTAAGATTGATTCAGAATAAGGAAAATAGCAGCCGATTTAGTCAGGCAATCTAGCGACACATCGTAATCTCGATATGCTCGGTACCATAATTGAAAACTTGGAGATCAGGACTAAATCCATGCAGTCCTAGTCCTAGGCCACGAAAAATAAAAATGATTCCGATCAAAACTCCCACATAAGGAATTACTTTCTGGAAGGTCTGTCTTGCGGTAATCGGAATCAAGCTCCCCGAAAACATCAATACCAATAACAATGGGATTGTCCCTAGTCCAAAGAAAAACATGTATGCTGCTCCTAGCAATGGGTTTTGCAAAGCGAGTGCTGCTACCAATGCCATGTAGACCATACCACATGGAAGAAGTCCATTGGCTAGACCTGTGGCAAAGAATCCAGCTGGACCTCCAGCTTTTAAGAATTTACCAAGCTGCTTTTTCAAAAAGATCACGATTCCTGAAAGAGCAGGAACACTCAAAAATTGATCAGACTTTTTATAACTGATTGCAAGTATCAAAATCAATACACCCATAGCGATTGAAAATCCTTGTTGAACCCCCGCTAAACCAAGCGAAAAACCTAGGCTTCCAACAATCAATCCAAGCAGCGCATAAGTCACACTTCTTCCTAGGTTGTAGAGTATTTTATTTGATAAAAAAGCTTTACCCTTACCGCCACTCACTGCCAGAGCAATCGGTCCACACATTCCCACACAGTGGAATGAGCCCAAAAACCCCAGAAGAAGAGCAGTCCAAAGCATTTATATGGTGATTTTTTTCTCTTCGTAATAATTCTTGCCAGCCTCAAGCCACTTAAGCTGAATTTTCCAATAACCGGGTTTTAATTGAGCGAGTGGAACAGAAGTTTTCCCTTTTTCACTTACTGTCACTGTAATCTTTTGATCCAAGGATGAATCCGATGGTCTAAATAGTTGAAGCGTACCAGTGGAACCAGTTGGAAGGTCGAGCCAGACTTCCTTTTGCTGCGCATCATAGCTGATGACAGTGCGGTCTAGCAGCTGAGCCGAGTTAGTTTGATCGATCCGATCTTGATATTTGATTTCTTCTTCGTAGTAGTTTTCGGTGACCAATTCGATCCCATCCATACGAACTGATATGACCACCAAGGCCATAATCAGCACTACAAAAGCAATAATTGTAAGCATAATTCCTTTCCCCCAGTCCATAGTAGTATTAGTTAGATTTCACAGGTGCTGTGAAATTGGTTTCAATTTGATCAATTTCTTTTCCTTGGTAAACTAAAGAGAGATCTACTTTCTCCTGATTCACCTTGACTTCATCCTGATTTCTCACCAGGAAGAATCTTCCTTCAAATTTAGATTGTGGCTCAAGAATAAGCTCTTGCTCACCTAGTATCTCTACTTCCATTCCCTCCGTAAGCGAATTAAGCTCAACTCGCTGTGGATCAAAGGTTTTATTAATCAGGGTAATCTGATAAAGGTTCGTCACTTTACCATCTTCCCGCTCCTGGTAGGTCATCCCCGGAAATCTCGTGATGGTACCTTTGATATCATCTCGCGTAACAACTAGCGCAACAAATCCTGCAACCAAAATCACCAAAACCACGACGTAACCCTGAACTCTTCCAGTAATTAATTTTTGGAAACCCTGCTTAACGCTGTTTTCCGAAGCATATCGGATCAAGCCTGTAGGCCGATCAACCTTCATCATCACCTCATCACAAGCATCAATACAAGCGGTACAATTGACACACTCCATCTGAATCCCATTTCGAATATCGATTCCTGTAGGACAAACTTGCACACAAAGACTGCATTCCACACAATCCCCTTTTGGTTCTAAAGAAACCTGATTTTTACGAATTGGAGACCTGGGCTCGCCTCGTACATAATCGTACATTACGTTGATAGAATTATTATCAAGCAATACGCCCTGAAGTCTTCCATAAGGACAAACTACAATACAGGCCTGCTCTCGAAACCAAGAAAATACAAACATGAAAATCCCTGAGAAAGCAATCAAACCAATGAAGCCGGCCATATTTGCCGAAGGCGGCTGAGATACAATATCCCGAACCTCATCTACTCCTATCAAATAGGCCATCACTAAATGGCCGATAAGCAGGGATATGAAAGCAAAAACCGCAAGTTTGCTGCTTTTTTTAAGAACTTTTTCTGAGGTCCAAGGCCCCTCATTCAGCCGACGCCGGTGATTGGCATCACCCTCGATCAGGTATTCGATCTTGCGGAAGACCATCTCCATAAATAGCGTCTGTGGACAAAACCAGCCACAGAATATCCGCCCAAAAACTACCGTAAACAAGATGACGAACACAAAGAAAATCAACAGTAAAAAAATCAGTAAATACGTATCCTGTGGCCAAAAGGCAGCACCAAAAATAATAAACTTCCGCTCGAAAATATTGAACAGCAAATAAGGCCTACCATCTACTTTAATAAAAGGACCTACAAATAGTGCTGCCAATAATACCCAGGAAAGATAGGTTCTGTATTTATAGAAGAATCCGGTTACTTTTTTTGGATATACCCAGTTTCGCTTTCCATCCTCTTGGACAGATGACAATGCGTCTCTGAACGTATCTGGATTTAAATGTGGATTTTTCTTTACCATGATACTAGTGTATATACTATCAGGAAGTATTCCCGGCAGTGATAAATTTACTATTCAGATATAGCTACTGCTGTACTATCTCTCACAGCTGGAATTTCTTCGAATGCTGGTTCGGCAGTATAGATCTCTCCTTGAGGTGCTTTCGGCACAGCAGGTGTGGTACCGACCATAGTCAAAATATAGCTTGATACATTCTGAATTTCCTGAGGACTCAATTGATCTTCCCAAGGAACCATCCCTTTCTCAATGACACCATATTTGACTACTTTGAAGACATCAGAAATACCATTTCCATGTATCCAATATTCATCTGTGAGGTTTGGACCTACTCCTCCGCCTCCATCATTGGCATGACATGCAGCACAGCTTCCCTCAAAGATGGTCTTCCCTGAGCTCAATGCTTGCCCAGATTCATCAAATACTGCCGATGCTTCATCAATACTTGCTAGGGCATTCGCACTCCGAATTGAAGCAGCGATCGCTTCAATTCTCAATTCTTCCTTATATTCTTCCACTCCTGTCAATCCAGTACCCAATACGGTATAATAGGCAAAGTATCCAATAGCATATACCACTGTTCCGATAAAGACATATTGCAACCAGGGTGGCATGAAATTATCCAACTCGGTGATCCCGTCGTAGGAGTGATTGGCCATCATCTTGGCCTTTTCTTCCGAACCATAAGCTTCGTCTACTTTTCCAGTGACAAAACGCTCCTTGAAGCTTTCCCACCAAGAAGGTCCCGCTGGTACACACGATACTCCGACTAAGCTTGGATCTTCCTTTTTAAATACCGTAGCCATAAATGACATGAGGTAAACCATCAAAACCAACAGGAGTAGAATAATTCCTAAAATGATCCCTAGAATAATAAGTATAATCAATTGATTTGAATCCATACTTTGCCACGCAGATACACTGGATTCACTTTCAGATTGTGCCCGGGCACCATTGGAGCCTATCAAGTATAGCATTGCTAGTAAGGTTGGGTATTTCTTCATTGCTTTTTATCCTTTATTTCATCGTCTCCCATAGGCAGGGATTCCATGTGCTTGATGTAATCCTTTGGTATGCGCATCGCCCAGATCGCAATCCCGATAAAAAACAGGACAAATATGATCAGTGAGACGATGGGAAAAATGGCTATGTTGTCGATTGATCTTAATACTTCTTTGTACATGATTTCAGGATTTAGTTTTCAGCTGTATTTGCTTTAATATCTGTGCCCAATCTTTGTAAATACGCAATCATGGCCACTATTTCTGTATTTGGCAAAACTTCTACACCAGATTCTTTTAGTTTACCTACGATTTTAGCGGCTTGAGCATTCACATCTTCCATTACTATTTGATCATAGCCCTCAGGATACGGCACACCTAATTTCTGCATGGTTCGAATTTTAGCAGGAAGATCAGAGTAGTCAATCTCATTGGTCGCCATCCATGGATATGGAGGCATCAACGATCCAGGGGACATACTTCCAGGATCAGACATGTGAAAATAGTGCCAGCTGTCTGGATACTTACTTCCGACACGATGAAGATCCGGACCTGTTCGCTTAGATCCCCATAGGAAAGGTCGATCGTAGACAAATTCTCCCGCTTTGGAATACTCTCCATATCGCTCCGTTTCAAACCTGAATGGACGAACCATCTGGGAGTGACAACCCACACAGCCATTGGCGATGTATAGATCTCTTCCTTCAAGCTCCAGTGGTGTGTAAGGCTTTACGGAGCTGATAGTAGGCACATTTGACTTGATCAAAATTGTAGGAATAATCTCAACCACCCCTCCAATAAGTATTGCAACAGTAGCCAAAATGGTAAAGAAAACTGGCTTTCTCTCCCAGGCTCTATGCCAGAATTCCCCTTTTGGATTGTAATTTTTTACCAAAGCAGGTGCTTGATCTTCTTCAGTTTCCTGGAAGACTCCTTGCTTGGCAGTTTGCCACATATTGTACATCATCAGGATAGCACCACTGAGATAGAGCACCCCACCAAATGCTCTTAGGATATACATTGGCACCAATTCCACTACAGTCTGCAAGAAATTGCCGTAGGCCAATCGACCAGTTTCGTCAAATTCTCTCAACATCAAAAACTGAGTCAACGCCGCAACATACATTGGCAGTGCGTAGAAAATAATACCCAACGTACCTAGCCAAAAGTGTGTATTTGCCATTTTGGTGGAATAGATTTTCGTATTGAAAAGTCTAGGCCACATCCAATAAAGCATACCGAAGGTTAAAAATCCGTTCCAACCCAATCCACCGATATGTACGTGTGCGATAATCCAGTCCGTGTAATGCGCAATTGCATTGACATTTTTCAGTGACAGCATCGGTCCTTCAAAAGTAGACATACCGTATGCGGTGATCGCAACAACCATAAATTTCAGAACAGGCTCAGTTCTTACTTTGTCCCAAGCACCTCTCAGCGTCAAAAGACCGTTGACCATACCACCCCAAGAAGGAGCAAGAAGCATGACAGAGAAAACCGTTCCCAGTACTTGTGCCCATTCTGGTAAGGAAGTATATAGCAAATGGTGAGGACCTGCCCACATGTAGAGGAAGATCAAAGACCAAAAGTGGACAATCGAAAGCTTATAAGAATAAACCGGACGATTGGCGGCCTTTGGAAGGAAATAATACATCAATCCCAAGAAAGGAGTGGTCAAGAAAAAAGCAACTGCATTATGCCCATACCACCACTGTACCAACGCGTCCTGAACTCCAGCGTAAGCAGAATAACTCTTCATAAATGAAACAGGAAGCGACAGCGAATTGACAATATGCAGAACCGCCACCGTAATGAATGAAGCGAGATAAAACCAAATCGCAACATACATGTGACGCTCTCTTCTTTTGAGGAGCGTACCGATCATATTAGCACCAAATGCGACCCAAACCAAAGCAATCGCAATATCGATCGGCCATTCTAGCTCCGCATATTCTTTGGAACTGGTATATCCCAACGGTAGCGTGATAACCGCAGAAAGGATAATCAACTGCCAACCCCAAAAATGGAACCAGCTCAAAAACTTATTCCACATTGGGGCTTTGAGTAATCTCGGCATGGAGTAATAGATTCCGGCAAAGATGGCATTACCTACAAAAGCGAAAATAACTGCATTCGTGTGTAGCGGGCGAATTCGTCCAAAAGTAGTGTAAGGATTACCGAGATTTGCTTCAGGAAGGAACAGCTGGGTGGCTGCCAATACCCCTACCAGCATGCCTACGACACCCCAGATAATCGTTGCAGCTCCGAAATACTTGACAATTTTATTGTCATAATAGAACCTTTCCAGCGTAGAATTATTCATTGGAATTGGATTTGGTTGATTGGTTTTTTGTTGATTTTTTGGGTTGATTTTCAAATAATATTCGCACAGACGGTGTATAATCATCATCAAACTGGCCGCCTTTTATAGCTTTGAAAAAGAGAATCAGAAACGTTACTGATAATATTAAGCTGATGGCTATCAAGAGAAATATAACTTCCATATCAGTTGCTGTTTTGGGTTAATAAATTTTTTCTCCAAGCCACATAATTAGTGGCTAGTGTGGTGAAAACAACCACTGAAATACTACTAAGTGGCATCAGTATCGCGCAGATCACTGGGCTTAGCAGTCCTTGAACTGCCAGCGTGATTCCGACCACATTATATAGGAAACTCAGAATGAAACTTGCTTTGATAATGGTTCTGCTGCTTTTGGAAAAAGCAAGGAAGGCTGGAAGTTTACCAAAAGATTTTGCATCCAAAATGGCATCACTAGCAGGTGAAAAATGGCTTACCTGATCAGAAATAGCAATTCCTACGCTACTTTCTTGCAATGCGCCAGCATCATTGAGCCCGTCGCCAACCATCAAAGTTTGATGAGCTGCATTGAGTTTATTTAAGTAGGCAAGCTTTGCCTTTGGACTTTGATTGAAATTGTAATCAAGATTATTTCCCAACTGCTGATTCAGAGAAACCAGTTCGTGAGGATGATCTCCGGAGAGCAAGTGGAGCTGATAGTCATTGGACAATGATGCGATTACCTCGGAGGCACAGCCTCTCAAGCCTGATTCGATATGGAAGTACCCGATTTCGAGTGCTTCGATGGTAAGGAATACCAGATTTCCGGTTCCTACCCCAGGTTCAGTGCGGAATCCTGTGAATTCTTTTGACCCTAGTCGAATATGCTGACCATGATATAATACTTCTATACCCTGCCCTTTAATCTCAAGAATACCAATTAGTTGGATCGGATCTCTTTGTCCCAACCAATGATTGATTCGATTACTCAGAGGATGCGTAGAATGCGAAACCATCGCTTTCAAAATACTCATCGTTTGATCAGCTAAGTCAACACCTTTGTATACAATTTTTGCGTTTGCCGGATCTGTGAGTGTGCCTGTCTTGTCAAAGACAATAGAATCGATTAAGGCCATACGCTCCACTACGCTTGCATTTTTGAGATAAAACTTATTTTTACCGAATATTCGAAGGGTGTTACCTAGTGTAAATGGTGTAGACATTGCCAAAGCACATGGACAGGCAATAATCAAAACAGAGGCAAAAACACGTACCGAAAGAGATAGATCAGTAAATGACCAATAAATAAAACTAAGAACCGCAATAGCCAAAACTGTCCAAGTAAAAACTCCGCTGATTTTTACTGATAAAGGTTCTAGCAGTTGATTTTTGTCCTTTTCAAAGGTCTCATTGTTCCAAAGATCAGTCAAATAGCCCTGCGAAGGTGATTTCTGAATCGTCAATAGAATAGGCTCTCCTTTTTGACGCCCGCCGGCATAGATTAGTGCTCCTTGCCGAAGAGGCACAGGAACTTCCTCGCCAGTCACAAAACTATAATCGATACCTGCTCCTGTACTGAGCAAAATCGAATCGGCTGGGATCAATTCTTCATCACGAACGAGAATCACATCCCCAACCTGAAGCCTAGAGATAGGGATAACTTCCTTGCGATTCAGAACTAATCGTGTAACTGCAATTGGAAAATACGATTTGTAATCTCTGTCAAATTCTAAAGTAGCAAAGGTCTTTTGCTGATAGATTTTGCCTAACAGAAGGAAAAACAATAATCCACCCAAACTATCCATGTAGCCATTTTGATCCATGACAAAAATCTCCCAAAGCGAATGCAGGAAGAGTGCAATTATCCCCAAGACAATTGGTACATCCATGTTAATTTTTCCTTGCTTTAGCGTGAGGAAAGCAGATCGGTAATAATCACTGGCCGCATAGATAACCACCGGAAGCGAAAGGAGCACATTCAAATAATTGAACAGTCCGCGGAAATCATCCCCCATCAATTTTGCCTCAGAGAAATACTCCGGGATGCTGAAAAGCATCATATTTCCAAAGCAAAAACCAGCTACCGCAAGACGCTTAATGGTCGCTTTATCCATTGGAATTATCTTTTTTTTCTCAAGGTCAGAAAGACTTATTTTCGGCTCATACCCTAGGTTGGATAGAAGATTCACCAACTCCTTCAATGAGATGATTTCTTGCTCAAACTTGATTTGAACTTTCTTTTTGACAAAATCAACTCTGCTATAATTTACTCCTGTATGTATTTGATAAAGATTTTCAAGAAGCCAGATGCAAGAGACACAATGGATCAGCGGAATGTAAAAAGTAACATGACTTTCTGAATCATTTGTAAAATCATAAAGTCTAAGTTTCGTATTCTCATCATCTAAGTAGTCAAATCTGTTTTGGGTCCCTTTCTTTGCATTTTGGCTTTCGCCTGGATGATTTTCAAGATCATAATAGGTGCATAAATTATTTTCAGAAAGCACTTCAAATACCAATTTGCAGCCTTGACAGCAAAAGTCCTTTTCTCCAACCACCAATCTATTCTCAGCACAATCTTCGCCGCAATGGTAGCATTTGTAGGTAGTAATGGGAGAGTTGACAGAATTCATTTCGTTATAATTTCTAATAAAATTAGGTAACAAATTTTGCTAAAAACATGATGAAAATCAGCTTTATTGATGATTTACACCGACAAGTAGAAAGAAAGTCGATCACTCCAATTCTTTCCTTTATAGAAATGGAAAAGTACTTTAGCCAAGTCAGCCTGATAGTTTTTTGTGGTGACAAGCAAAGAACAATCATGCTTGACCGCATAGGACCAGAAATCACCTATCCGTAAGAAATTGAATTTTATAAAACTCGTCTCGGCGGTGGCTTGTGAAACTCGATTGATCAGATCTTGCTCCTCTTTCTGCTTTGACTTGGGAATAAAGGAAGGAGAGATGATGGTGGCCTTGCTAGTCTTGATGATTTCACCAAAAGAATCTAAAAACTTTCGAATAAGATTGGCCGATTGAAGTGTACCATCATAGTGAAAAAGCAAATGATCCGAGGAGAAATCAGGTACAAAAAGTAGAACTGGTATGCTACATACCTCATTCTCTAATGGTTTTGGTAAATCATGACTATGAAGCCAATCTAAAGCTTTGTTCAGATTTATTGAAAAAAGCGTTGGAGTAGATTCCATTTTGAAGAAGGTATTTCGATCTGAGTTTGGATGAAAGTCCTCGGAAAAGGATATTTGGTAAAATACCTTTACGATTTCTTCAGGCAATTCAAATTTAGATTTATGGGAAATTGGGAGTTCCATTATCCTATTTGTTTAACCCAAAGCTAAGGAAGATACTATTCTCCAAATCTGATCAATACCATACCTACTCATGATAAAAGTCAGTTTATAAAAAAGGAACATCGCAAGATGATTCTTGAATAGATGATTGGAAAAAACTAGTAAAAAACAAATCTAATTGACATACAAAAAAAAACAATTAAAATAGACACTCTTTTGAGATACAAAACTACTGGCGTCAAACAAAATTTCTTCATTGGAAATTAAGCAGCTTAGAAATTAATATTAGGAAATTTCCGCGTGCCTATCTAAGTGATGTACCCCTAGTTCAAAAGGGGGTAGTTGTCAGAAAGGCATTGAAATATTCGTTTTTAGGAAACTGAAGAATGTTTTTTCAGAGTTTTAGTTTTACTCGGATACTAGTAATACAAAACCATATAAATCATAAAGTTACATTCAACTTAAAATAAGATCTCAACCTCTATTTTCTATTAGAGAAAAGTCTTTAGTCGTAATTTTTCAAAAGCAACTTATTAAAAATTGTATTTATGGTCATGCAAAGGGATTACACCAATTTATGTTTTAAAAGCCGCATTAAACTCATTTAGAAAGTGGTGATTGGAAGTGATTGATAAAATTGTTGCTTCAGATAGATTCTTCACACTTTCATACAGCCATTCTTAAAGTTTTCCATGGTATTAAATACCTTGTTTTTAAATCTTGTTTTCATGTACGCCCAGACCTGTTCGCAAGGGTTGAGCTCCGGAGAATAGGCGGGAATGTTGAGTAAGAAAATATTCGAAGGAACAGTTATGTTTTTAGTGGAATGGAATCCTGCATTATCGATCACCACTATTTTAAATTCTTCTGGCCTATGTTGCGACAACCCGTTAAGATAAGTCTCAAATATTTTGGTGGAGACTCCTTCAACCTCCCAGACAAAACTGTCCCCATCTATGGGTGAATAACTGCCATATCGATAGGTGGAAGAAAATTTATGACCATAGCTTATCACAGGCCTCTCCTTTAACACTGATACAAGATCCCATGTGGCTCATCAATCCAAATCTGCTTTCGTCCTGGAAATATAGGTTGACGCTGGTGTACTTATTTTTATCTAGACTTATTCTAAGCTCCTGGAAGGTGTTGGGCAGTTTTAAAAAAGGCTTCCTAGGCCTGGGGGTCTTTTTGAATATGGCTCTTCCGCGGCCGTTTTACCTTCGTTTTGAAATGCTTGATTAGATATTCTCTGATTCGATGATAGCTCACTTTTATATTGTATTGCTCGTTAACCTAGTGTTGGGCATCCCAATATCCCCTGAATGGGTTCTTAGGGTAGTTCACTCGCTGTTCAAGACCTTTGTGGATCTCAGCAGTGATGATTTTTGATCCTTTTCGCTTGGGTTTGATTTTTACCAAATCTTCGATACCATGCGCGTCGTATTGTACAAGCCATTTCTCCAAACTTCTGATGTGCGTACCCAAGTAGTCTGCCAATTCTTGGCAAGTACTAAACCTTTCTTTCTTCAGACAAATCAAAGCGGAAATACACCTTACTTTTTGCGGAGAGATCTGCTTATTCCTTAAAGATTTAAGTGTAGATAGACTTTCTTGTATCGTTTTGATGACCCGTTTTCCCATACCTGAATCTACAAATTATATACGGCTTTATAACTTAATTGGTATTACACCAATTTAGGAGTTGCTTGAAGCCAAAATAGCAAAAGTGGAGAACTAATAATCATCAGTTTTGTGAAAGGTTTTGTAATAAATAACAAAGCTTTTAATCCGTATCGGAGACTTTTCAATTGGGGAAAGCCAAGCACAAACTTCTTTGGAAAGAAGCATTAAACGCAAAAAAGCCTTCTAGTATCCCTAAAGGCTTTGCAATGAATAGAAGTTTCCCAATCTTAATCATAGACTGTACGAATGTGAGAACCAGTTAAAAAAAAGCGTTAAACGCAAAAAATCCTTTCTGCTTTAAGAAAGCCTTTAGAATCAGGAAGGCAGATCAAAAATCATTATCGTGTGCTGAACGAACGGGAAGACCGAGAAAGAATGCGTTGAGAAAAAAGTCTTGAATGCAAAAAAGTTAGCTTTTTAGATAACTTTAAAATGAATAGCGAGGATTCCGATCGCTATGGTGGGCTGAACGAACGGGAAGACCGAGAAAGAATGCATTGAGGGAAAAGTATTGAACGCAAAAAAGCCTTTCAGTTTCATGAAAGGCTTTGTAAGGAATAAGGCGGCTCCCGATCGCTATCGTGGGCTGCTCTAGGGGGAGAAACTACCAAGAAAGTCTTGTGAGAAAGTCTTAAACAAAAAAAAGTTAGCTTTTTAAATGACATCAAAATGAATGGAGAGGATTCCGATCGGTATGGTGGGCTGCACGACCGGGAAAACAACGTAAGAAATGTTTGAGGAAAAAGTATTCAACGCAAAAAAGCCTTTCAGTTTCATGAAAGGCTTTGTAAGGAATAGGCGGCTCACGATCACTATCGTGGGCTGCTCTACCGGGAGAAACTAATAAGAAAGTCTTGTGAGAAAGTCTTAGACGAAAAAAAGCTGGCTTTTTAGATGACTTTAAAATGAATGGCGAGGATTCCGATCGCTATGGCGGGCTGCACGATTGGGAAAACAACGTAAGGAATGTCTGAGGGAAAAGTATTCGACACAAAAAAGCCTTTCAGTTTCATGAAAGGCTTTATAAGGAATAGGCGGCTCCCGATCACTATCGTGGGCTGCGCTCTACCGGGAAAACAACGTAAGGAATGTTTGAGGGAAAAGTATTGAACTCAAAAAAGCCTTTCAGTTTCATGAAAGGCTTTGTAAGGAATAAGGCAGATCAAAAATCGCTATCGTGGGCTGCTCTACCGGGAGAAACTAATAAGAAAGTCTTGTGAGAAAGTCTTAGACGAAAAAAAGCTGGCTTTTTAGATGACTTTAAAATGAATGGCGAGGATTCCGATCGCTATGGCGGGCTGCACGATTGGGAAAACAACGTAAGGAATGTCTGAGGGAAAAGTATTGAACGCAAAAAAGCCTTTCAGTTTCCTGAAAGGCTTTGTAATGAATAAGGCGGCGACCTACTCTCCCGGGAGTAACCCCAGTACCATCGGCGCTGCAGGGCTTAACTTCTCTGTTCGGGATGGGAAGAGGTGGGACCCCTGCGCTAGGCCGCCTAAATCTTAATGTCCGATGATCAATATCCGTTTCCGGGTGATCATGCGTACATATAATATCTTAAGTTCTTGTTGCTGTCTGTATCGGTCATACCAGATCAAACATTCAACATAATTAACATGTATTCGCAGAAATTGTAACAAAGGTAGCGTAAGCTTTTGGGCAATTAGTACTACTCGGCTATGACATTACTGCCTTTACACCTATAGCCTATCAACGTCATCGTCTCTGACGGCCCTATTTGGAAGTCTCATCTTGAGGGGAGTTTCGCACTTAGATGCTTTCAGCGCTTATCTCTTCCCGACGTAGCTACCCGGCAATGCAATTGGCATC
>Ga0209491_10000346_pt1 | contig 90902 bp, 89 predicted proteins | sample BON02_FD_187213 | JGI IMG/M metagenome (GOLD analysis project Ga0209491, IMG submission 187213) | Freshwater microbial communities from Lake Bonney liftoff mats and glacier meltwater in Antarctica - BON-02 (SPAdes) (version 2) | ecosystem: Environmental > Aquatic > Freshwater > Ice > Glacier...
GAAGCCATTCTGAAGTTCTTTCGGAAAATTATCCCAGAGCAATGGCACAACTTCAGAAATCAGGTCACTGATAACTTCCGCATCACCTCAGAACAAAATCGTCGGGTTTTGGAGTGAGCCGAGTATATTTATCAATTTACGACTGAAATTTGTTTATTTTCTCAGTGGTTAATAAATGTTAAGGAGTGGTTGTGGTAAATAGGCGTTAATCTGCTTGCCGATTATTGATGGCATCCGATTCGCAACATTTTCTGGGTCATCGTACCATCTGGTGCGGCCCATTTTGAGTAAAAATAACTTTGAAAAACTACATTTGACGAGCGGCTCACCCGTTCGGAAGGGGGGCGGTTTGCCAATTCGAGCGCAATTTGATCATGTAACTGATGTACAGGTTACACTACACGGACCTCAAGGCCGAGTAGGAGGATTTAATCGTCTACCTGACCAACATGCGTGATGTCCATGAACCCAAGCCCTGTGACGGGCGCGTGTTGCATATCGTGACCATCGATTCACCGCGGGGTCCAGGATTAGATCTGACAATGGGTTGGGGAGACTTGGTCACCGGCCCGATGGACACAGTATATCTTGAAGAGCTTTCTGTGGAACAGGGCCGCAACCTTGGCACCGCTGACGCTGCCTCGCAGATCGAGACGCTACTACTGGGTTTGGAAAGCACCGGTAACAGCCGGAAGGATCAGAAAAATGCCCAGTAGATCACCGCAGCCCACACGGCGGCGCAGAAAGTCACGGCCGCAAACCGCAGTGCCACAACGCTTTTCGCATACCAGCCAGCTAGTGCCATATCCGGTTTGCGAACTTGGGCAATGGCCGTGTCGCGATGTGTGTGACACATTAAACAGGCCTCCATGTCATGACGTAATCGTTTTAATTTCTGACATTCGACACAGCGCCGGACCTCGTAATCGGCATCCGACCATCTTTCCCAGGATAAATCCGTGCGCGACCGCGTCTTTTGCATCGCACTTCCGACAGGATGAGGAGGTGCCGCTGACTGAAGCAAAAAGGACAAAGTCCATTCTGCACATTTGAACGGGATATCTGCTGCCTTGTCCGAAATTGCGGGGATTGAAACCCGTGACGTTCTTTCTAAACCGGGGGAATTTACAAAATGTCTAAGAATTTTAATCCGAAAACTATTCTGATTGCGGAAAAAAAGGTGCATTTTGTGCGCTCGCCGTCCGTCCACATCTCAATGGTGACTCCGCAAGAGCAAGCGCGGAAGAACTGGGTCAATTCCGATCAGATGAAACGGGCCTTTGACGTCGTCGCGGTAAGCCTTTTGCTGCTGTTCTTCATGCCGATCATGTTGGTGATCATGGGCGTCCTTGCGATCTGTCACCCCGGTCCGATCATATTCCGGCACCGCCGGATCGGGTTGCACGGGGCTCCTTTTCAATGCCTGAAATTTCGCACGATGTGTCGGAATGCGGACGACGTTCTGGCGGCTCATTTGGCGGCCGATCCTTCAAGTTTGCGCGAATGGATGCTTACCCAGAAGCTGCGCAATGACCCGCGGGTCCTGCCCATCGGGGCCTTTCTGCGCCGGTCCAGCCTGGACGAGCTGCCGCAACTGATTAACGTGTTGATGGGCCATATGAGCCTTGTTGGGCCGCGGCCCATCACCTTTGGCGAGGTTGTGAATTATGGCGAAAACTTCCGGGATTATCTTTCCGTGCGGCCCGGGATTAGCGGCCTGTGGCAGGTCAGTGGGCGCAACGATACAAGCTATGACGAACGTGTCGCGCTCGATGTGGAATACGCTCGCACGCACTCCATCTTGGGCGATCTGAAGATCTTGCTACGCACTGTTGACGTCGTCGTACGGGGGCGTGGTGCATACTGATCACGGCACCTAAAGGAGCACCCTGCAAGGGGGTGCCGTTGCCCCCATCCCTCGGGCCGCAAGACTGCTGGCGATATTGCTGTCACAGTCAGCGAGCGCTTGGTGTTACAAGTGTAGCAATTCGCGGTCTTCGTTTTGGCCGCGCGTTTACTGGGACCGGTAGAGTTCGGCACCTTCGTGATCGTGTCGGCCTGAGCTATCATCCTGCTGCGTCTAGCCGAGGCGGGTTGGCCCCCGTTTATCATGTCTCGGCCCGACGGTGATGACACGCTTTATCAATTGGTCATGATAGCAGCCATCAGCGGCTTTGCTTTTTTCGGTGTTGGCGTGGTGGCGACGCTTGCAACCAGAGGGCTGGACCTGCCGGCTGATCTGGCGATGCTGATGCTGCTGTTGTCCCTTTGGATCGCGCTGGCGACGAAGTTCACTGCGCAAAAGGGGGTCCTGATTTGGATGAACCGGATCAAGGCTGCCGCTTCTATCGAAATTACCGGCGAGCTGATGGGCGGCGTAGTGATGTGGTATGCTTGTTGCCGCGGCTTGGGGTTCTGGCGCTGGTTTGTTGGCGTCTGGCCTATCAAACGATCGCGCTGATGAAATGCTTTAGTTAAACACCCCGCGCTCTCTCGTGGGGATTGCCAGCCACGATACGGCGGGAGCTGTAGACATTTTCCGCGCAGATTCTTTCTTCACGCATGTTGTTCAACGTACGGCTTCATTTAATAGCGCTCGCGCTAGGTGCCTTTCTGGGGCCGGTTGCTGTCGGATACTACAGGGTCGCAGAGCGGCTGGTGGGGGCCTCCTATGAACTGGTGGCCTTGCCGGGGCAACTTGTGGCGTGGACAATGCTGCGCCGCGCCCGCGATGTAGGCCCGGTCCAGGGCCGCGTGACACGGATTGAAGAGCAGATCAGGCGGCATCTGAAGGTGCTGCTGGCCATCGGGTGGCCGTTTTTCCTGTGGCTGAGCGTGATGCACCACGACGTCGTTGCCGGACTGTTAGGGGCCGAATGGCAGCTCGCGGGCGTTCTTGTCGCTCTCCTAGCGTTGTGCCCGATATTGATGCTGCCCGGTGTTCTGACTGATCCGCTTTTGTCAATCTCGGGACAAACGCGGCGGCTGACTGCGTTTACCGCGATCATCTTTGCTGTCTCCGTCGGGGCGACGTTCGTTGCTGCACCGCTGGGCGTCATAACGCTAGCCTAGTCGCAAATGGCGGTGAACAGCGGGATCGTGTTGCTGACGCTGCGTTGTTTGCGCGCCATGCCAAAATTGGGCTGGTCGGTATCGCGAAGGTCCTGCACAGCATCGTTTTGCCGCTGACCTTGGGTCTGATCGCGCTTCTTGTCCTTCGCGCCAGTCCGATAGGTGCCGACCGGCCCCATTTGGTCCGCGCGGTTGGCTTTGGGCTGATTGGGGGCGGTGTCTATGTCATAGCACTCATGGTTTTGGATCGGCCTTTCTGGGGTCAAATTGCAGCTGCCTTTCGGCCCGACCCTGTGCAGCAAGGAGCTGTATCGTGATCTATAGCATGCAGACTTTTACACAGTCCGGGCCCGGCCTTACCCAGCGTTTGCGAACCGCCTTGCAGAACGCACGGTCCTTGCCGGGGGCCGCCATCGCGTGTTCCATAGAGCGAACGTCGCGAGCCCGACGCTTTTCCGGTGCCTTCGAAACCCGCGCTGCCGCACAAGATTCTGTCATCCGTCGTGCCGGAAAAGGATACGATGATGAGGCGATTTCGGATGTGTCCTTTGATCTGATTTGTCGCCGCACGGCGTGGGACTATCCGATCATGTTTTGGCTGCAGCGTTTGCTTTCGAATGCCGACGCTCTGATCGACGCGGGCGGGCATTTAGGCACCAAATACATCGCGTTCCACGACCTTATCGACCTGCGACCAATCAGGTGGCGCTTCTTCGGCCTGCCAGTGATCGTCAACGCCGCACGCCGTCATCAGAGCAAAGGCACCCTGCCGCTTGAAATCGAATTTTATACCGATGTGAACACGTTGCCAGCGGCGAATATCCTGCTGTGTTCGGGCTTGCTGCAATATAAAGACGTCGCCTTTCCAGAATTTGTTGCTGCGTTGCCGGCGCGGCCGGACCATATTCTTCTAAACAAGGCTGCCCTACGTGACGGGCCAGAGCTGTACACAATCGAAAAGATTGGGGAGGGGTGCGTGACGTACCGCATTCGCAATCGCCGTATTTTCGGGGCCCAGATCGACAGGATGGGAAACAAAATACTGGACAGCTGGAATATCACGGACATCGGCAATGTTATCTCGACGCATCCGTGGCTCGGTCGCAGTGAAAGCAGGGGATATATGTTGAGCTGCAGCAAGCTGCTGGGCTAGGCGAGGAGCGCCCTAGTGCAGGCGCTGCTCCATATAGGACGGCTCGAACTCGGCGTAGTACTGAAGTTCATCATGGTTTTTAAATATCACTTGCCCGGCACGAAAGGTCAGTAGGTCGCGCTCTCTGAGGTCGCGCAAGACGCGGTTGATGTGAACCGCGCTCATCCCCAAGATATCGGCAAGGTCGGTTTGGGCGAGCGGACACAGATAGCCGGTCTTGGTTGCAAGACCGATCCGGTCCAGCCGCGCGCCGAGTTCCAGCAAGAAGTGCGCCACCCTTTTTGGTGCCTCGCGGCGCCCCATGCTGACCACGCGTTCCAGTAAAAAGGCCGAATCTGACATCGTCGCCCACATGACCTTCGCCGCAATTTCAGGTGATTTGCCCAAGGCGCGCAGGATGACATCGGCCGGTAACTTTTGGGCGACGATTTCGGTGATCGGCTCAATCCTGTAGTCATCATAGTTAAAAAGAATCTGACGCATGCCCAGCACATCGCCTGGCAGGTTCACGTCGATGATCTGCCGATTGCCGCCGCGCATGATCTTATAGGTGATGGTCCAGCCGTCCTGCAGAATAAAAATTGAAGCGTCCGCTCGACATTCCTCGCCCAGATCGTGACCGATCGCGTATTTTCTTCCGATGCTACCCAGCGTATTGAACGCGTCCAACTCTTCTTTAGGAACGGCTCCGAAGAGCCGGTGCATGATCGGCGTTCTGTCAAAACTCATTTTCAGGCTCGCTGGTAGAAGAATGTGGCTTAGCAGTGCACCCCCGGCTAGGAGGCTTTAAATTGATCAGCTTATGGATAGCAGAATAATTCTATTCGGATAGCATAAGCATATTATCGTGGCGGAACACAGTGTTCACTATTGCGCCACAATGGGCGGTGGCCTCAACTGGTGGGCGCAACACTTATATATTTAGGAAGAGATGGAGTGTTGTGAATTAAGTGTCGTCGCAGGATTTACTATTAGGCTGAGCCGCGAACCGAGGTATGGGATCGCTGGTAGGGTGGGGAACCGATGAGTTCGATTGGGCGGGTGTTTGATCGGCAATCATCCTCGGTCTTTTCAGTGATCTCACCGACGGGCGGCATCCGTCCGCCGGATAGCAGACGCTTCAGTTACGCATTGAGCGCTTCGGAGCGCGAGGAGATATCGCTAGGTCTGAGGATTAAGCATTCTTTGTGCGCGATTGCGCGGCAATTGGGGCGTGCGCCTTCTACGATCTGCCGGGAGGTCAGACGCAATGGTGGCTCTGCTTCAGACCGCGGGGCGGGATCGATGCCAAGGCTTTCGCCCTGAAAATGAACCATGAAAAAGATCGAGGTGAAGAATAGGATCGCCGGGATCAGCGCGGCCAGCATGATGCTGGAATAGGTCACGCCCGTGATCTCTGCCATGATGAAGGCAGCCGCGCCCATGACGGGCGGCATGATCTGGCCTCCCGTGGACACCACAGCCTCAATCGCGGCGGCCTGGTGCGGCTGATAGCTTTCGCGTTTCATCATCGGGATCGTCATGGTGCCGGTAACGGCGACGTTCCCGTCGGCGGATCCGGAAAACATGCTCGGCAGCGTGGAAAAGATGACGGCGGTCTTCGCCGATGTGACCTTGGTGCCTTTGGTCAGGCGGCTGGAGATCTGGAAAAAAAGCGCCCGCGCCAAACACGTTCAAAAAAGATCCCAAGACAGAGAACATGATGATCAATGTCGCCGAGACGCCAAGCGGGATGGCATAGATGCCTTCGGACGATGTCGTCATGAACTCTGCGATGCGTGTGACCGAATAGCCGCGGGATGTGAACACGCCGGGCAACCAAGGAGAGATCAACAGATAGGCCAGAAAGGCGATGATAATCCCCGCCAGAAACCAGCCGATGCGGCGCACGACGGTGATCATCACAAGTGCGATGACCCGCATCCCCACGGAGGTATCAGTTGATGTGGTAATCCCGCCCGATATCGTAATATCGAGCCAGCGCGAGAAAAGGTAATAGCCGCTGCTGGCGGCGCGGGCGGCAAGGCAAAGGTCAAACACCAGACGCAGGGGGGACTGGCCTGCGTGCCTTTTTCAAGTGCGTTTTCCAGTGAGCGCTTCACCAGCACGGCAAAGATCAGCACCAGCATCACGGTCAGGTGGGTGATCCGGACTTCCAGCTTCGAATAGGACGCGAAACCCAAAACGACATAAAGGTGCCAAAGACCCAATTCAATCGCCATGCAGCGGGTCGTGAGTTTGAGGGCCGGCAAAGCGTTTTATATGTCGAACGGTCCTATTGAAAAAGTGTGGTGTGCCCCGCCGCACCGATGGCCGGCGGGATCATAGGCCTTTGCGGGAACCTCTACTATAAAATAATAAGGGTGCTCCTTGACGATCTCGGCCAAGCATTCGGCCCCGATGTCGACAAAGGCGATCCCGGCGGTTGTGCTGGTCTGAATGACAGCGCCAGCGGGATAGCCGGACAATGCGACAGCTGCATCGACTGCGCCGCCGGATAGCTGGCTGAAGCCATCGGAATGGGACACAAAGCTGGGCGTGATGTCGCCAACGCTGACGCCGCTCAGCTCCATCACATCGCTCAGCAGGTTCAGTATGTCACCGCCTGCAGGACCAACCGCGACGCATTTGCCCTTCAACTCAGCGACTGACGTCATGTCCGACTCTGCAAGGGTGACGATATGCAGAGCAGAGTTGCGCAGGGTGTCGATGGACGCGATGGCGATAGGATCGCCGTAAGGGTCGTGGCCTTCATGCGCAAAGAATGACGTATTGGCGTTGCCGATGGCAAAATCTACCTATCCATTGCCAAACGGGCGCGGAGTTTCCGTGTCGCCTACGCTTTGACGGCCCCGATGAAACGCTAGAAGGCCCGCTTGTCCTGAAGCCGCCAAAAGGCCGTGCCATTTTCCGGTTCGTAGAATTCGAGCCAGAGGACCCAGAGGTCATCAAGAACCTTGATGGGCGCGCGGCTTTTGCCAAAATCGGCGCGCCCGACCGGATCAAGGACAATCAGCGCCACCCCTTCATGCACCGCACCGACGGCATCGACTACGCCCTCGTCATGAAGGGCAAGATCGTCATGATGATGGACGCGGACGGCGATATCGACCGTTGGTAGGAGGCACCCCATTCTGAAATTGTATCATGCGCATCATTCGACCTGCAGCCAAAAGGTGCGCCTTGCGCAGGTGGAAAAAGGGTGGGGATATGAAAGCCTCATCGTCGACCTTGCGAACAAGGCGCATCTGACGGCCGAATACCTTGTGATCAATCCCAACGGCGTCGTGCCAACGCTCGTGCACTACTACGTGTCGATCACTGACAGCAGCGTCATCGTGGAATACATCGACGAAGTCTTCGCGGATCACCCGCTGGTGCCCAAAGATCCCGTCAACCGCGCCAGCGTGCTGGCTTGGTTGCGGTTTCTGGAAACGGTGCCGACCTATGCCGTGCGCGTGCCGTCATTCAACAAGGCGTTCCTGACGCGCTTCGACGGGCTGACCAACGAAGCGTTTGCCGATTAACAAGCCGGTCCGCGCCCGCTGCGAAAGCATTTCCACCTCAAGATGTCGAAGGATGGTTTTGGGTCGGGTGCCGTGCAGAAAAGCATTGACCATATGAAGCTGACCTGCGGGCGGATGCAACGCGCGCTGGAAAACGGGCCGTGGCTGGCGGAGCAGGACTTCAGTCTTGGCGATGTAGTGGCCTCGCCGATGAACGACCGGATCGATGATCTGGAGATGAGCGATATCTGGGCGGACGATGTCTCGCTGGTCGTCGACTAGTTCGCGGGGCTCAAAGCGCGGCCAAGCTATGATGTGGCCATGTACAAAGGTGCGCGCCTGTCGGAAACCCATGCGATCAGCACCCTGTTCAAGGACTGACGCGGCGGGCCTGTGCCCTGCGGGGGGCAGGCCCGAAATGCTTGTTGTTTAAACAACAGTCTTATCGTTTGTGGCTCTGCGCTATGCACCCCCACTGAAACCGATTCAGGCAGTCTTGTGGCGCTTTGACGCAATCAGGGGCCTTAGCGGGTCGCGAGTGCGTATTTTTCCGAAAGATTCAGAACCTGCCCATATTTGATGCAGATAATCCAAAACCTAAGCAAATTTGCGCATTAGTCCTTCGTAGCGTATCCGCAATTCAACTAAAATGGCCTGATTGATGGATCATAAAACACGCTTAGCATGCATTTATACCGGCGCGTTTCTGATCACCCTGCAAAGCCACTTGACCGCATCGCCGGCAGGGGACAAACTTTATTAACACCCGGCTGAACGCCGATCGGCAAACGCGCCTCGACCCGTCCATCAGGATTTCTGATGTCTTGGGGCGGGGCTTTTTTCGTTAGAGGCACCTTTGAAACGCACCATTCCGCTAGGCCTGCTTTATTCTGTGACCGGCAGTTACGCGCGCATCGGTGACGCCTGCCGGACCGGAGCGTTGAACGCCATCGCTGCGATCAATGCGGACCCCGCCCGGCAGATCGCCTTTGATCCGCTGGACCGCGATCCGGGCGGCAATATCGACCTGTATGCGCCGCTGTGCGACGATATCCTGCGCCACACTTCGGCCCGGCATATCATCGGCTGCGTCACATCATGGAGCCGCAAGGAAGTCATTCCGACGCTAGAAAAGCATGGCGGGACGCTGTGGTATACGGTCCCTTACGAAGGGTTCGAGGCGTCCGACCACGTCGTCTATCTGCATGCTTGCCCCAATCAACACTTGCTGCCGCTGCTGGACTGGGCCCTGCCAACTTACGGCAAGCGCGGGTTTTTGACCGGATCAAACTATATCTGGGGTTGGGAAATGAACCGGCTCGCCCGGGACACCATCCATGCCGCGGGGGGCGAGGTTTTGGGAGAGCGTTATCTGCCGCTCGGCTCTGTCGATGTGGCCCGCATGATCGAGGAAATCCGCGCCACCGCGCCGGATTTCATCCTCAATTCCCTGATCGGGCCGTCGTCTTATGCCTTCCTAAAGGCCTACGCTGACCTTGGGGCACGTGACCCGCGCTTTGCCCCGGACCGTTGCCACGTGCTGTCATGCAACCTGACGGAATGCGAGTTGGCCGACGTGGGTGCCGCCGCCGAAGGGTTGATCGCTGCCGGTCCTTATTTTCGCGAAACCACCGGCTTTGGCAGCAGTCACGAGGCGGCGGCGAACCGTGCGGTTTACGCGCTGGCGAATCTGTTGGAGCAGTCCTCGGACGCGGCTGGCCTGCCGCTGTCGGCCCTGCTGGACACCCCGGCAGGCCAACGCAGCGGAATTGACCAAAAGACTCATCACACAACGCAGCCCGTGCTGATCGCACAAGTGCGCGATGGCGCGTTTCAGGTCTTGCATGACGGCGGCCTACGCGCCGGCGACCCCTATCTCACAGGCCCGGCCCCAGTGCCTGCGCCGACACGTCTACGGGTGATTTCATGACCGGATCTGTGCGTATCGCGGATCTGGGCGGCGCGCGGGCGATCATCCTGCACCGCCCTCATGCCATTGTCACAGCCCTGACACGGCAGCTGCAGGCCGTTGGTCTGCGCGTCACCACCTGCTGGCCTGATCTGCCAGCAGAGGCGCTGGCCGCCGATTTCGTGTTCTTCGATGCAGACATGGGGTTTGACGATCAGTTTCCATGGGCCAAGGGCGCGGCCCCGATGCCGATGATAGCCCTGATCGGATCAGAGGCACCGGGCCGCGTTGAATGGGCACTGGCCACGGGGGCCAATGCGCAAGTCCTTAAACCCGTCGGCGACAGCGGCGTTTACAGCGCCCTGCTGATCGCCCGCCACGGGTTCGAGGCGCGGCGTACTTTGGCGGCAGAAGCGGACGATCTGCGCCGCCGGCTGGGCGAGCGTCAAACCGTCGTGCGCGCTGTGATCCATCTTATGAACGCCACGGGGTCAGAAGAGGCCGCCTATGCCGCCCTGCGCGCCGCAGCGATGGACGCCCGCATCGGGCTAGAGGAAGCCGCCGCCCGCATCCTTGCCAAGCCAATCCGGCCCGTCACGAAAGGCGGTGCTCGATGACCGACGCCACCGCAACTAACCAGCGGCCCGGACCGGAGTCCGCTTGGACCCGCCTGCGCCGCCGCAAGATGGGGATGTTCGGCTTGGCTCTGGTGATTCTGATTGTCGGGGCCGCCATTTTGGCCCCGTGGATCGCACCTTATGATCCTTTCGAACAGAAATTCGACGGTCTGACGATGTTCGGCGAACCGTTGCCGCCGGGCGGGGCCTATGTGCTGGGCACCGATCTGCTGGGCCGCGATTTGCTCAGCCGGCTGCTCTATGGCGCGCGTACCTCCTTGATCATCGGTGTTGTAGCCAACGGTATTGCGCTGGTGATCGGTACGATCATCGGGCTGACGGCAGGGTTCTTTCAAGGCTGGATTGGCGCGGTGCTGATGCGCTTTACCGATCTGATGATGGCCTTCCCGGCGCTGCTGCTGGCGATCTGCCTTGCGGCGATTTTTCAGCCTAGTCTTTGGATTGTGGCCTTTGTCATCGCCATGGTGAACTGGGTGCAGACGGCGCGGGTAATTTATACTGAAACCTCTGCGCTGGCTGCCCGCGACTTTATCGCCGCCGAACGGACCTTGGGTGCCAGCACGCCGCGTATCCTATTCAAGCATATCCTGCCGCATCTGGTGCCGATGATCATCGTCTGGGGCACGCTGGGGATTTCCACGACCGTCCTGCTAGAGGCCACGCTATCGTACCTTGGCGTCGGCGTGCAGCCCCCCACGCCGAGCTGGGGCAACATCATCTTTGAGAACCAGACCTACTTCCAATCCGCCCCTTGGCTGGTGTTCTTCCCCGGTGCCGCGATTGTCGTGCTGGCGCTGGCCTTCAATCTGGTCGGTGACGCGCTGCGCGACGTTCTTGACCCCACGCTGCGAGGATCTGACTGATGGCCGCCTATCTGATCCGCCGCCTGATCCAGTCAGCGCTTATCCTGCTGGGCGTGTCCTTCATCACCTTCTTTCTGCTTTATGTGCTGCCCGCCGACCCGGTACGTCAGATCGCCGGGCGGTCGGCGACGCCGCAGACCGTGGCTAACATCCGCGCGCAGCTTGGCCTCGATCAGCCGTTTGTCGTGCAATACGGCCGTTATCTGGCAGGCCTGTTCCACGGGGACATGGGCCGAAGCTATTTGCAGAAAACCGATGTCGCGACCCTGATCCTTGCGCGCCTGCCGGCCTCCTTGCTGCTGATGGTTGCGGGTATCGGGGCAGAGCTGGTGGTCGGGCTGACCATGGGGGTTGTCGCAGCGGTGTTCCGGGGCAGGGCGCTGGACAACTGCTTGATGATGACGAGTTTTGTCACCGTGTCCGCACCGCAATTCGTGGTGGCCCTGCTGTTACTTTACGTCTTCGCTGTACAACTCGGTTGGTTCCCCATCGGGGGCTACGGCACGGCAGCGCATCTGGTGCTGCCCGCCATGACCCTCGGGATTCTTGGGTCCGGCTGGTACGCCCGCATGATGCGGTCGAGCATGGTCGAGGTCCTGCGCGCCGATTTCATCCGCACCGCCCGCGCCAAGGGCCTGACCCGTGGCCGCGTCATCCTGCGCCACGCGCTACCCAATGCGATCCTGCCGATCATTGCGATGATCGGGATCGATATTGGCATCTTCATGGGCGGCATCGTCGTGGTTGAAGGCGTCTTTGGCTGGCCCGGCATTGGCCAGCTGGCGTGGCAGGCGATCCAGCGCGTCGACATTCCAATCATCATGGGCGTCACGCTCGTGTCTGCCTTTGCCATCGTGCTGGGCAACCTTTTGGCCGACCTTGTGGCCCCCTTGATCGACCCACGTATCCGTATCCGCTAACCCAACAGGAGAGACTAAAATGAAAAAGCTACTTGCCTCTACCGCATTGATAGCAGCCATCGCGCTGCCAGCGTTTGCACAGGAAACACTTGACCCGAACGCGACCCCCGGCGGCAACATCACCGTCACTTATAAGGACGATGTCGCCACGTTGGACCCGGCGATTGGCTATGACTGGCAGAACTGGTCGATGATCAAATCGCTGTTCGACGGCCTGATGGATTACGAGCCTGGCACCACGACCCTGCGCCCCGGACTGGCCGAAAGCTATGACATCTCGGACGACGGCCTGACCTTTACCTTCCACCTGCGCCCTGGTGTGAAGTTCCACAATGGCCGCGAGATGTTGGCCGAAGATGTGAAATACTCCCTCGACCGTGTGACCAACCCTACCACGCAATCCCCCGGCGCGGGCTTCTTTGGCGCGATCGTAGGCTATGACGCCATCGCCAGCGGCGAGGCTGAGACGCTGGAAGGCGTCACCGTCGTTGATCCCGCGACCGTGGAAATCAAGCTGTCCCGCCCCGATGCGACGTTTCTGCACGTCATGGCGCTAAACTTTGCATCCGTCGTCCCGCAAGAAGCGGTTGAGGCTGCGAATGGCGACTTCGGCAAGCTGCCCGTCGGCACGGGTGCCTTCAAGCTGGGCGACTGGACCATCGGTCAGAAACTGGTGTTCGAAAAGAACGCCGACTACTGGCGCGCCGGTCTGCCCTATCTGGACACCGTGACCTTTGAGGTCGGCCAAGAACCGATCGTAGCCCTGCTGCGCCTGCAAAATGGTGAAGTTGACGTGCCCGGTGACGGCATCCCACCCGCCAAATTCCAAGAGGTGATGGGTGATCCCGCACAGGCCGCTCGCGTCGTTGAAGGTGGCCAGCTGCAGACCGGCTATATCACCTTGAACGTCACGACTCCGCCGCTGGACGACGTGAACGTGCGCAAGGCGATCAACATGGCGATCAACAAAGACCGTATCACTAAGTTGATCAACGGCCGCGCCGTGCCCGCGAACCAGCCGCTGCCGCCCTCGATGCCGGGCTATACCGAAGATTACGCCGGTTACGCCTATGACGTGGACGCGGCCAAGGCGCTGCTGGCCGAGGCGGGGCTGGCTGACGGGTTCGATACTGAGCTTTATGTCATGAACACAGACCCTAACCCACGCATCGCGCAAGCGATCCAGCAGGATTTGGCGGCGATTGGCGTGAATGCGTCGATCCAGTCCCTTGCACAGGCCAACGTGATCGAGGCTGGCGGCGCAGGCACGGCCCCGATGATCTGGTCCGGCGGCATGGCGTGGATCGCCGACTTCCCCGATCCTTCCAACTTCTTTGGCCCGATTCTGGGCTGCGCTGGCGCGGAAGAGGGCGGCTGGAACTGGTCCAAGTTCTGCAACGCCGAGATCGACGCCGAGGCGACCGCCGCCGACAGCATGATCGACCCCGCTGCGCCAGAGCGGATGCAGATGTGGTCCGACGTCTACATGAAGGTCATGGAAGAAGCGCCTTGGGTACCAGTATTCAACGAACAGCGCTACACCATGAAGTCCGAACGTATGGGCGGCGCTGATGCGCTCTACGTCGATCCGGTGTCGATCCCGGTGAACTATGATTACGTCTACGTGACGGAGTAAGCAGCATGTGTAAGGCTTGCGATTACACGATCCATGGCGCGCAACACCACTTTGGCTGGGACAATTCGCTTGCCCCGGCGCAAAGGGTGGAACCGGGCCAGACGATCCTGTTTCACTGCCACGACAGTTCGGCGGGCCAACTTGGCCCGTCGTCCACCGTGGCCGATGTAGCGACGCTGGATTTTGGCAAAATTAACCCTGTGTCCGGCCCGATCTGGGTCGAAGGGGCAGAACCCGGGGACGCGATCAAGGTCACCCTCGACAGCTTTGCGCCGCGTGCGCAGGACGGCAAAGGCTGGGGCTGGACCGCGAACATTCCGGGCTTTGGCCTGCTCGCGGATCAATTCACTGACCCCGCGCTGCACATCTGGTCCTATGATCCAGAAACGATGGCACCGGCGCTGTTTGGCAAAGAAGGCCGCGTGCCTTTGAAGCCATTCGCCGGCACCATAGGCAACGCTATGGCTGAACCCGGCCTGCATTCCGTCGTGCCGCCCCGGCGCGTCGGCGGCAACCTCGACATTCGCGATTTGTCGGCAGGCACAACGCTGTACCTGCCGGTCGAGGTCGCGGGCGCGTTGTTCAGCGTCGGCGACACCCATGCGGCGCAAGGCGACGGCGAAGTCTGCGGCACGGCGATTGAAAGCCCGATGGACGTGGTCCTGACTCTTGATCTGGTGAAGGGCGCGAACCTGAAAACCCCGCGTTTCACCACGCCGGGGCCGGTCACGCGACATCTGGACGCCAAGGGGTATGAGGTCACGACCGGTATCGGCCCCGACTTGATGGCCGCGTCGCGTGATGCGGTGGCGGGCATGGTCGATCATCTGTGCGCCACGCGCGGTATGGCGGCGGTCGATGCCTATATGCTGGTCAGCACCTGCGGAGATCTGCGTATATCAGAGATTGTGGATATGCCCAACTGGATCGTCAGCTTTTACTTTCCGCGCTGCGTGTTCGAATGACCGCCGGCTTGAAGCCATTGTCCGGGGCCGACATGGCCCCGGACACCCCCGTTTTGTCGGTGCAGGATTTGACTGTTTCTGTCCGCACCGGCACCGGCCTAGTGCCTTTGATCAGCAATATCAGTTTTAATCTGGCCCGGGGTGAGACTCTGGCGATTGCCGGGGAAAGCGGGTCGGGCAAGTCGATCACCTCGCTTGCTATCATGGGTTTGCTGCCACCCCCCGCTGTGCGCGTCACTGGTGGCAGCATCATGCTGGGCGACCGGAACCTGACGGCTTTGCCTGAATCCGAGTTGCGCGCCGTGCGCGGCAACCGGGTTGCGATGATTTTCCAAGAACCGATGACCAGTCTGAACCCGGTGATGACCATTGGCACCCAACTGATCGAGGCGATCCGCGCGCACGAGCCGATCTCTCGCGCACAGGCCCGCCGCCAAGCGCTGGCCGCGCTGACCGCCGTGCGCCTGTCCGAACCCACCCGCCGCATGGGGCAGTTCCCGCACGAGCTGTCTGGCGGGATGCGCCAGCGCGTAATGATCGCGATGGCGCTGGCGCTGAAGCCCGACGTGCTGATCGCCGATGAACCGACGACCGCGCTTGATGTGACCGTCCAGCGAGAGGTTCTGGACCTGCTGCGCGATCTGCAAGCCTCTCACGGCACCGCGATCCTGCTGATTACCCACGACATGGGCGTCGTTGCCGAAATGGCCGACCGCGTCGTCATCATGCGTAAAGGCGTGATAGAAGAAACCGGCGGCGCGGGCGATATCTTTGCCGCCCCGCAGCAGCCCTATACCAAGGCGCTGCTGGCCTCCGTGCCGCGCATGGGGCAGGGCGGTCCTGCCGTGCCGCGCCCTGATGCGCCTGTGGTGGCAGAGCTGCGCGATGTGCAGGTCCGCTTTGATCTGCGCGGGGGTGTGCTGAACCGAGTGACCCACCGGGTCCACGCCGTTGAGGGCGTCAGCCTTGATATCCGTGCCGGAGAGACGTTTTCCCTTGTCGGCGAATCTGGTTGCGGCAAATCGACGATTGCCCGCGCCATCGTTGGTCTTGTGCCGCACACCGGGTTGATCCGCGTTGGCGACCAGACAGTTGGCACCATGACCGCACAGGCTCGCAAGCGGCTGAGCGTGGCGACGCAGATCATCTTTCAGGACCCGATGGCGGCCCTTGATCCGCGCATGACTGTGGGCGATCAGATCGCCGAACCGCTGCTGATTCACTTGGCGGGCGACGCCCAAAGCCGCCGCGCCCGGGCGGCCGCGCTGATTGAAAAGGTCGGCCTGACGACGGCGCAGCTGGATAACTATCCGCACGAGTTTTCCGGCGGCCAGCGCCAGCGCATCTGCATCGCCCGCGCGCTGGCCCTTACGCCAAAGCTGATCATCGCGGATGAAAGCGTCTCCGCGCTCGATGTGTCGGTACAGGCGCGGGTTCTGGATTTGCTGCGGGCGCTTAAGGATGAATTCGGCATCGCCATGCTGTTCATCAGTCACGACATGGCGGTGGTCGAAAACATCTCTGATCGGGTGGCCGTCATGCATCTGGGCCAGATCGTCGAGGTCGGCAGCCGCGCGCAGATCTTTGGGAATCCGCAGCACCCCTACACCCGGCGGCTGATGGCGGCGGTGCCGATTGCCGACCCCAAGGCGGTGCGCCCGGCGACGCCGCGCATGTCCGGCGAGATCCCGAACCCGGTCCATCCCGCCGGGGTCACAGTTGCGCGTCATGAGATGACACAGGTCGACAGTGGCCATCTGGTCGCGGCGCAGGCCTGATGTCGCCCTAACTGTTGGGGTCTAAACACCCTTTCGAGTGCCGCACCGACGACCCCCTCGGGGGTCGTCGGTGCGTGTTGTGTCTTGCGCAACTGACATCGCGATCGCAACCCCGTTCCTCAAGCAGAAAATCTCCAATTTCGTCCCTTGCTCCGCGCAATCAATTCCGTATAGTAGAAGAGTATTCTACTTATTAGAAGTTCTGGGAGGAGCAACGATGAAGAGAGCTTTGGCTTTGGCCACAGTGGCGCTGTGCATTGCGTCGACATCGCTAACTGCGCAAACTACACTGATACTGGGCGAGGCGGGGCCGAACCGCGGCGCGCGCGCCGAGGCGACGCAGGCCTTCGCTGATGACGTGACTGCACGCACGAACGGCGATTTGAAAATTGACATTCAGTGGGGCGGTGCCCTGTTCAAGGCCGACGCAGCGCTGCAAGGCGTCAGCGACGGTGTGGCGGATCTAGGCACCATTATTGGTGTCTATTTTCCGCAGGAAATGGTAGCCTATGGCATCGCCGACCTGCCGCTGCTGAACGCCGACGCCTGGGTCGGCATGCGCGCCACGGACGAGTTGATGCGCACCGATCCCGCGATCACCGCGAACCTGGCCGATCAGGATCTGGTCTATCTGGGCACCTTCACGACCTCGGCGGTCAACATCGGCTGCAAAGGCTCAGCCATCCGCACAGCCGAAGATGTGTCCGGCCTGAAGGTGCGCGGCGTTGGCGCATATGGCGAGGTCTTCCGCGATCTGGGCGCTAACATGGTCGCGATGTCGATCTATGATGCCTATCAGGGTATGGACACGGGCCTACTGGATTGCTCGCAGGGATATTCCTATGCGGTTGCCGCGCTCAAGCAGCAAGAAGTCATGACCAGCTATACGATCCTGAACTGGGGTCAGGTCGGCGCGCTCGGCATCTTTATGAACAAGTTCGCCTTTGAATCGCTGACACCAGAGCATCAGACCGCGATGCAGGACGCTGGCGTTGGCATGGCCGACACGCTGGGTGAATTGATCACCGCCGACAACGATGCCGCCGTGCAGACGATGAAGGACGCTGGCGTCGAGGTGATCGAGCTGGACGCCTCCGAGCGTGACAAGCTGGTCGAGCGCGGCAAGCCGTATATCGATGCTTGGGTCGAGCAGGCAACCGCCGCCGATCTGGACGGCGCGGGCATGCTGGCGACCTACCGCGAGTTGCTGGCGAAATACACGAACGAGCGTGACGCCATGGGTTATCCTTGGACACGCTGATCCGACCAACAGGCTGCGGCGGCATCCGCCGCAGCCTGACCTGATCCATACATAATTTTGGGGGTGACCGATGCTGTATCGCATCGAAAGGCTGTTGCTTGACCTAGCGTGCTGCGCCGTGATCGCACTGGGTGCGCTGATTACCGCCAGTGTCTTGCTGCGGGTCACGCTGAATTCGGGCATTCCCGATACGATCGTGATGGTGCGCGAACTGATGGTCGTGGCCATCGTGTTGCCACTGGCCGCCGCAACGACCGCGCGGGCGCATATCGTGGTGGAATTCCTGTCCAATCGCATGCCGATGCGTGTGCAAGGCTGGCTGGTCGTTTTTGGTGGCCTGTTCGGTTTGCTGGCCTTGTCGCCGCTGCTATACGCTGGCTGGAACGAAGCAGTGCATACCCTGACCGGTGGGTCCTATTATTTTGGCCAGCTGAATCTGCCTAAATGGCCGGGACGGGTGCTGTTCCTGATCGGTATGTCATTTTGCTGGCTGCGCCTTTTGCTTCTGGTCATCGCTGACATTCGCACACTGCGTGCTGGCGGCATCCCAGCTCTGTCTGAAACCACCAGCTCTACCTTTGTCGAAGAAAAGGACCATTCCTGATGGACGGCACCCTGATTGGCGTGTGCGCCTTTGCCGCCGTGATCGGCTTGCTGGCGCTGCGGGTGCCTATCGCATTCGCGCTGGCGGGCATTGGCACCATCGGCACCTTTGTGATTTTCGCCACCCGCACCGGGGCGTTCACGCCGGACCGGGCGATCCGGCCAACGACGTCGCTTGTGTTTTCGAACTCTTTCGACTTGATCCATTCCTATGATCTTTCAATGATCCCGCTGTTTATCGCGCTGGGCCATATCGCCTACCGCGCCGATATTACGACGCGCATCTATGACGCCGCCCGCGTCTGGCTGGTACGCGTGCCGGGCGGAGTTGCCATGGCATCGGTCGTCGGTTGTGGCGGGTTTTCCGCGATCACCGGATCGTCGATCGCTTGCGCGTCCACCATGGGCCGCATCTGCGCGCCAGAGATGTTGCGTATGGGCTATGATAAGGGCCTTGCGACCGCATCAGTCGCAGCCGGCGGCACGCTGGGCTCGCTCATCCCGCCGTCAGTGCTTTTTATCATCTACGGCATCTTTACCGAAACCTCGATCTCGTCGCTGTTTCTTGCGGGCATCCTGCCGGGTCTGTTGTCGCTAGGTGGCTTTTTGCTGGCGATCTACATCTGGGTGAAAGCCAAGCCCTCCGCCGCGCCCGCCTATCAGGGTGAAATCACGCTGCAAGATAAGCTGAATGCCGCCATCGGCGCATGGCCTGCAGTCGCGCTGTTCGCGCTGATCGTCGGCGGCATCTACGGCGGCTTTTTCACCGCGACCGAGGCGGCGGCGATCTGTGTCGCCGCCGCCTGCGTCATCGGCTTTTCACAGCGCAAGCTGACATGGGCCGACCTATGGGACAGCCTGCGCGAGACCTGCGTCCAGACGTCGAGCATCTTCCTGATCGCCGCCGCCGCCAAGATCTTTGTCGCCTTCATCGCGCTGACCGGCGTGGCATCCGATATCGTCACCTCCGTCAGTGATGCGCAGCTATCGCCTGTCCTGCTGCTGGTCTCTATCGCGATCATCTACTTGATCCTTGGCATGTTCCTTGACCCCATCGGGATCATGGTTCTGACCTTGCCCCTGATGGTGCCGCTGGTCGAAAGCTACGGCTTTAACCTGATCTGGTTCGGCGTTGTCGTCGTCAAACTGCTGGAAATTGGGCTGATCACGCCCCCAGTCGGGTTGAACGTCTTTGTCATCAGCAACGTGGTGGGCAAGGCTGTGCCAATCGACAAGATCTTTGCCGGGATCTGGCGTTTTCTGGCCATCGACGTGGTTGTGTTAATTTTGTTGATGAGCTTTCCGATTATCTCGCTTCTGATTCCCAATTCGCTATAGCTGGCGATGACAAACGTAAGGAGACAACACACTATGGATGGCGATTTGGAAAAGGATCGGCGTTTTGCTACCACATTGGCGCGGGGGCTCAGCGTTCTGCGGGCTTTCCGTCCATCGGATGATGGGTTGGGCAATGCCGAAATTTCGGACCGCACTGGCCTGCCCAAATCGACCGTGTCGCGGTTGACCTTCACGCTGCAATCGCTCGGCTATCTGACCCATGCCCGGCGGCACGACCGCTATCGCCCCGGTCCGGCGCTGCTGGCGCTGGGTAATTTGGCCAGCGCGTCGCTGTCCTTTGTCGATCTGTCTGGTCCGCTGATGCAGCGGCTGGCGGATGAAACTGGCACGCTGTCGCTGCTGCTGGTGCGCGATGCGGGGCGGATGCTGATCGTCAAGACATGGCGCCCGCGCGGCGTTGCGTCCTTGTGGCTGGAAGTCGGCCATCGGTTGCCGTTCCACGGATCATCCTCTGGCCATGCGATGCTGGCGGCCCTGACTGAAGACGGCTTTGCCCAAGCGGTAAGGGAGGCGGACGGCGACCGCGGCCTGACCCCGGCGCAGGCGAATGCGGACCGGCAGTCTGCCCACAATCAGATCATGACGCTGGGCTACGTCATCACCGATCCGGAAAGCTACTTTGCCGCCAATATCCACGCCGTCGCCGTGCCGTTTCTGGCACGAGAGCTGGGCGAGCCGGTCATCTTTACCTGCGGTGCCATGCCAGAGGCTCTGCCAGTTGTCCGCATGCAGGGCGAGGTCGGACCAAAGTTGCTGCGTTGCGTGCGCGATCTGGAACGGATGATGGGGCACGGCGGCGGCTTCGGGTCTCAGGATCTCTGATTTTTATTCCGCATAGCGGCACAAAATTTTACATGTTGAAATCAATCGTCATGTCGTTATGTCAGATACCAATACCGAGGGAGAGACGCACATGACCCAAGTGACCTATGAACGAACAGGCAATGTGGCGGTGATCACTGTGGATAATCCGCCCGTGAATGCGCTGGGACAGGCCGTCCGCCAGGGGCTGTGGGACGCGATTAATTGCTTTGACGGCGATACGGACGCGCAGGTTGCTGTGATCATCGGCGCAGGTCGTCTGTTCATTGGCGGCGCTGACATCACCGAATTTGGCAAGCCGCCGCTTCAGCCGTTCCTGCCCGACGTCATCAACCGCATCGCCGCCAGCACCAAGCCTGTCATCGCCGCGATCCACGGAACGGCTCTGGGTGGCGGGCTAGAGGTCGCACTGGGCGCGCATTACCGCATCGCGACCAAATCCGCCAAGCTGGGCCTGCCAGAGGTGACTCTTGGCGTGATCCCCGGGGCCGGTGGCACCCAGCGAATGCCGCGTCTTGTGGGGCTAGATGCAGCCTTGACCTTGATGACCAGCGGCCGCCCCGTAAATGGCGCGCTGGCGCTGGACATGGGTTTTGTCGATGCGCTGGCGGGGATCGATCTGCTGGCCGATGCCCTCAGCTATGCCGCGCAGCTGGTCGCGGACAACGCCCCCCCCCGCGCCGTGACCAATTTGCCATTCCCCGCTGCCGACGCTGATCTGATCGACACTTGGGGGCAGCGCCTGACCAAAACCGCCAAGGGGCAGGTTGCGCCGCTGGCTGTGCTGAACGCCGTCATCGCAGGCACCGAACTGCCTTTCGATCAGGCCTTGGCGCGCGAGCGTCACTTGTTCCTGTCTATGCTCGACACCCCGCAACGCGCGGGCATGATGCACGCCTTTTTTGCCGAGCGCGCCGTCGCCAAAGTGCACGAAATCAAAGACATCGTCCCGCGCGATATCACCCGCGCTGGTGTGATCGGCGGCGGCACCATGGGGGCCGGAATCGCCACTGCGATGGTCCTATCAGGCCTGCACGTCACGCTGGTTGAACGCGATGACTCAAGCGCCGCCCGCGCGCGCGACACCATCGCCCGCAACCTCGCCAGCGCCGTGAAGCGCGGCAAGCTGACCGATGTAAAGCGCGACGCGATCCTGTCCGATGCGCTGGCGACCGTCGTCGGCTATGAAGTACTGGCCGATGCAGATCTGGTGGTCGAGGCCGTGTTTGAAAACATGGACGTCAAAACAGAAGTCTTCCGCGAGTTGGACCGCGTTTGCAAACCCGGCGTGGTGCTGGCAACCAACACGTCCTATCTTAACGTCAACCAAATCGCGCAGGCCACCAGCCGCCCGGGCGACGTGATCGGCCTGCACTTCTTTTCCCCCGCGCATGTGATGAAACTGTTAGAGATCGTCGTGGCCGACGCCACCGCCGCCGATGTCACCGCGACCGCCTTTGCACTTGCGAAAAAGCTCGGCAAGATCGGTGTGCGGGCGGGCGTTTGCGACGGCTTCATCGGCAACCGCATCCTCTCGCACTACCGCACGGCGGTGGATCACATGGTGCTGGACGGCGCGAGCCCCTACGCCGTGGACCGCGCGCTGATGGACTTCGGTCTTGCCATGGGCCCCTATCAGGTCAGCGATCTCGCGGGCCTCGATATCGGTTACATGACTCGCCAGCGCAAAGCGGCTGACGCGCATCCGCGTGACCGGTCGCCGGTCTTTGCCGACGCTCTCTTTCACAATGGCTGGCTGGGCCAGAAAACCAAGCACGGCTATTACATCTATGATGAAGACAGTCCCAAGGGCCGCGCCGATGATGCCGTGACCGCGATCATCGACAAGTCCCGCGCCGATCTGGGCCTGACCCCGCGCGACTTTACGGCGGATGAAATCACCCGCCGCACCATGGCCGCGATGGTGAACGAGGCTGCGCGCGTGGTCGCAGAAGGCATCGCGCAGCGCCCCTCTGACGTCGATGTGGTGTTTTTGTCGGGCTACGGCTTTCCGCGCTATCGCGGCGGCCCGCTGCATTACGCCGATGTTGTCGGGCTGGACGTGATCTTGGCGGACATCCTCGAATTTGCCAAAACCGACGACCATTTCTGGACCCCCGCACCGCTGCTGGAACAGCTGGTCGCAAACGGTCAAAACTTTGCCAGCCTGAACCGCTGACCCGCACCCTTAAAGGACCGCTTATGTCACATCCCGTCATCGTTTCTGTCGCCCGCACCGCCATCGGCAAAGCCGGGCGGGGCGCGTTCAACATGACCCACGGGGCCACGATGGCGGGCCATGTCGCGCGCCACGCTGTTGACCGCGCGGGCATCGATCCGGCGCTGATCGAAGACAGCATCTGGGGCACGGGTTATCCGGAATATGTCACCGGAGGCAACATCGCGCGGCAGGCTGTCATCCGCGCCGGGCTGCCCGTGTCGATTGCAGGCACTACGGTAAATCGTTTTTGCGCCAGTGGCTTGCAGGCCATTGCGATGGGCGGCCACATGATCGCGCAAGAGGGGGCCAAGGCCGTCCTAGTCGGCGGGGTCGAGAGTATCTCGATGGTGCAGCCCCCCGTGCGCAATTCGCGGGAGGACTGGATCTTGGCCAACAAGCCAGAGCTGTACATGCCGATGGTGGAAACCGCCGATATCGTCGCCGCCCGCTACGGCGTGTCGCGCGAAGCGCAGGACGAGTTGTCATTTCAAAGCCAGCAGCGCACCGCCGCCGCGCAAGAAGCAGGCAAGTTTGACGACGAGATCGTACCGATCACTGTGAGCATGCAGGTGACGGATAAGGCGACCAAGGAAACGTCGGCGCGTGAAATCACTGTCGCCAAGGACGAATGCAACCGCCCTACGACGACGCTGGAAGGCCTGCAAAAGCTGGCCCCGGTGCGCGGGGACGATCAGTTCGTCACCGCAGGAAACGCCTCTCAACTGTCCGACGGGGCCGCATCCTTGGTGATGATGGGCGCCAAAGAAGCTGAACGCGCTGGCCTGACACCGCTGGGTGCCTTTCGCGGTTTCGCCGTCGCAGGTTGCGAGCCGGACGAGATGGGCATCGGCCCGATTTACGCCGTGCCGCGCCTGCTGGAACGCGCGGGTCTGAGCGTCGACGACATTGACATCTGGGAGCTGAACGAGGCCTTCGCCAGCCAACTGATCTATTGCCGCGACACCTTGGGCATCGACAATGACAAGCTGAACGTGAACGGTGGGTCCATCGCGCTGGGTCATCCCTTTGGTATGACCGGCGCGAGGATGACCGGACACCTGCTGATCGAGGGTCGTCGCCGCGGTGCCAAGCTGGGCGTTGTGACGATGTGCATCGGTGGTGGCCAAGGTGCCGCTGGCCTGTTTGAAATCTATTAAGGGGGGACACGTCATGGACCTGAATTACACAGACGCCCAGATCGCCTTTCGCGGTGAAGTGCGTGATTTCCTGAAAGACAATCTGCCAACGCATCTGTCTGACAAGGTGCGCGACGGCCAGACGCTGACCAAGCAAGACCACGAGGAATGGCATGCCATTCTGAACGCGCAGGGCTGGCTGGCGGGCAACTGGCCGATTGAGCACGGCGGCACCGGATGGGACTCCGTCCAGCGCCACATTTTCGAGGACGAGATGACGAAGGGCAACGCGCCGCGCATCGTCCCCTTTGGCCTTGCGATGCTGGGGCCGGTGCTGATGGCCTTCGGCTCTGACGCCCAAAAAGCCCATTGGCTGCCGCGTATCCTGAACGGCGACGACTGGTGGTGCCAGGGTTACTCTGAACCGGGTGCAGGGTCCGACCTTGCATCGGTCCGTACCTCTGCGGTGCGCGATGGCGACGATTACATCGTGAACGGGCAAAAGACGTGGACCACGCTTGGCCAATACGCGAACATGATTTTCTGCCTTGTCCGCACTAGTAAAGAGGGCAAGCGCCAAGAAGGCATCTCTTTCCTGCTGATCGACATGAACGCCCCCGGAATCACCGTCCGCCCGATCGTGCTGATCGACGGCGGAGTGGAGGTGAACGAGGTCTTTTTCGACAACGTCCGCGTGCCCGCCGCTAATCTGGTCGGCGAGGAAAACAAGGGCTGGACCTATGCCAAGTATCTGCTGACCCACGAGCGCACGAACATCGCAGGCGTTGGTTTTGCCAGCGCGGGGTTGGAGCAGTTGAAGCGGATCGCGCGGGCGGAATTGTCGGGGGGCAAGCCCCTGATCCAGAACCCGCTGTTTGCCGCCCGCATCGCGCAGGTGCAGATTGACCTGATGGCGATGGCCACGACCAACTTGCGCGTCATCAGCGCCGCCGCAGCGGGGCAGGCACCGGGTGCGGAAAGCTCCATGCTCAAGGTCAAAGGTACGCAGGTGCGCCAAGAAATCAACGCGCTGACCATGCAGGCCATCGGCCCCTACGCCATGCCCTTCGTGTCCGAGGCGCTGGAAGGCGACAACGATCCGGTTGGCCCCGCCTATGCGCAGGCACCGACAGGGCAATATCTGAACAACCGCAAACTCTCGATCTATGGCGGATCGAACGAGGTGCAGCGGTCGATCATCGCCAAAGCTATTCTGGAATTGTGAGGAAATCATGAACTTTGATCTGACCGACGAACGCCAGATGCTGCAGGATGGCTTGCGCCGTTTCCTGCGTGACCAATACACCCCGGATCTGCTGGCGCAGATTGCGGATAGCGACACCGGCACCTCTTCCGAGGTTTGGACTGGGCTGGCCGAAATGGGCATCATCGGCGCGCTGTTTACTGAAGATCAGGGCGGCTTTGGCGGCGCTGGTTTCGATGTGGCTCTGGTGGCCGAAGAAATGGGCCGCGTTGGCGCAACTGATCCGCTGATCGACACCGGTATCCTTGGGGGCGGCCTGATTGCCGCGCTGGGTGACGACGTCCAACAGACCATGCTGGAAGAGGTCATCGTAGGCACCCGCCAGATGGCGCTGGCCCATGGCGAACCCAGCAGCCGCTATGACCTGTCGCGGGTCGAAACCACCGTGATCGACGGAAAACTGACGGGCCGCAAGGCGGTTGTCGTGAACGGCGGCGCGGCGGATACGCTGATTGTGAGCGCGCGCGCCTCTGGCGATGTGGCTGATACGGACGGCATCAGCCTGTTCGTGGTGGCCGCGGATGCTCCCGGCCTGACGCGCCGCAGCTATCCGTTGACCGGCGGCGGCCATGCGGCTGAAATCACACTGGACAACACACCCGGCACGCCGCTGGGAGCAGCAGGTCAGGGCTTTGAGGCTCTGACAGCCGCCCACGCCCGCGCCACCCTTGCGATCAGCGCAGAGGCGGTCGGCCTGATGGACGCGATCCGCGTCCTGACCACCGACTACCTGAAAACCCGCAAACAATTCGGCCAGCCCATCGGCAAGTTTCAGGCCCTGCAACACCGCATGGCCGACGTGCTGATCGAGATCGAGCAGGCCCGCTCTGCCGTGATCAACCTTGCGGGTCATCTGGACGCGGACGCGCAGACCCGCGACATCCACGTCGCCGCGACCAAGATCCTGATCGGGCAGGTCGCCCGTCTGGTGGCCGAGGAGTCCATTCAGATGCACGGTGGCATCGGCATGACACAGGAATACGCGCTGGCCCATCTGGCAAAGCGTCTGGTCATGGTCGACCACCGCTTTGGCGATACGCTGTATCATATGGACCGTTTCGTCGCCCTCGCTGTCGCCTAAAGACCTGATCGACCAATGCGAGGAGGCAGTGTTCCCATGCAAAATCCAGTTCAAATCGACGCCTTGATCGCGCAGCAGGCGGCGGCGCGGCCTGGTGCCACGGCGATCATCGACCCAAACGGCGCCATCAGTTTTGCGCAGTTCGACGCGCATATCACGGCGGCGGCCGATCTGCTGACCGGGGCAGGGACGCAGCCCGGCGACCGCGTGCTGATCGTGGCTGAAAACTGCCTTGCCACGGCGGTATTTATCTTTGCCGCCAGCCGCGCGGGGGCAATCGCCGTACCTGTGAACGCCCGCATGACCGCGCCAGAGATAGCGCGTGTCGTCGATCACGCCGAGCCGCGCGTGATCGTTTATACCTCTGACTGCTCGGCCGAGGCGGCGGCCCATGCGGGGGGTGCTAGTCCGCATGACATTGGCTTTGGCCCGTTCCACATGGCGCAACTGACCCCGCCGGCGCTGGACGGTGATACTGCGGATGTCGCGGTGATCCTTTACACTACGGGCACCACCGGCGCGCCCAAGGGCGTGATGTTGACCCACGCTAACCTGAACTTTGCTGGCAATCTGTCGGCGCAGTTGCGCGGTATGACCGGCGCGGACCGGGTGTACGGCGTGCTGCCACTGACCCATGTATTCGGCCTTGCCTCTGTCCTGATTGCCTGCGCGATCAGCGGAGCCACGCTGCAGCTGGAAACCCGTTTCAGCCCAGCCAAGCTGCACGCGGCGCTGACCAGCGGCGCCACCGTCTTTCCCGCCGTACCGCAGATGCACGCCCTACTAATGCAATACGCCGCCGACCAAGGCCTGACGAGGCTGGAAGGTTCCAAGCTGCGCTATGTCTCATCTGGCGCGGCACCGCTGGACCCCGCGTGGAAGGCGAAGGCCGAAGGCTTCTATGGCCTGCCGCTGCAAAACGGCTATGGCATGACCGAAAGCACCGCTGGCGTCAGCGGCAGCCGTAACGTGATCGGCGATCCCGATACCAGTGCCGGGCCGCCTTTGCCGGGGGTTCAGGTGCGGATTGACGCCCCCGCCGGGGCCGACGCTGGCGAGGTCCTGACCCGCGGCCCCCAAGTGATGAAGGGTTATTTTCGCGCCCCCGACCTGACCGCGCAGACGGTGCAGGACGGCTGGCTGCGCACCGGCGACTTGGGGCGGCTGGACGCAGGCGGCAACCTGCATATCGTGGGCCGCGCCAAGGAATTGATCATTCGCGGGGGATTTAACGTCTACCCGCCAGAGGTCGAAGCCGCCTTGAACGACCACCCGGACGTCATCCAATGCGCCGTCATTGGGGCCAAGAACGCGGTGGGGGACGAAGACATCCTTGCCTTCGTGCAATGCCGCGATCCGCAGAGCTTTGACACCGCGGGCCTCGCACTTTTTGCGGCCGTGCGGTTAAGCGGCTATAAGCGTCCAACATGGATTTTCGCGGTTGATGCCTTGCCTGCCGCGCCGACAGGGAAAATACTCAAACACAAATTGCTGGACGCCTTCGCGGACCAGTTGAACCAGAAGGACTGATGATATGGCAAAAGACATGAAGGGCATGGGCCCCGACCTTGGGCCGTTCGACTGGGCCGACGCCCTGCTGCTAGAAACCCAGTTGACCGAGGACGAGAGGATGCTGCGCGACGCGGCGCGCGAATTCGCCCAAGGCACCTTGCAGCCGCTGGTGCGCGACGCTTACCGCAACGAAGCGGCTGCGCCAGAACTGTTCCCCTTGATGGGCCAAGCGGGCCTGCTGGGCTGCACCATCCCAGAGGAATATGGCGGCCTTGGCGCGTCCTATGTCACCTACGGGTTGATCGCGCGCGAGGTCGAGCGTGTTGATTCAGGTTATCGGTCGATGATGTCGGTGCAGTCGTCCCTCGTGATGTACCCGATCCACGCTTACGGCTCGGAAGAGCAGCGGCAGAAATACCTGCCCGGTCTGGTCAGCGGCGATCTGATCGGATGCTTTGGTCTGACCGAACCCGACGCAGGGTCCGATCCGGGCGGCATGAAGACCACCGCGAAAAAGACCGCCGATGGTTATGTGCTGAACGGGTCCAAGATGTGGATTTCCAACGCGCCCTTCGCCGATGTCTTTGTCGTCTGGGCCAAGTCAGAGGCGCATGACGGCAAGATCCGCGGCTTCGTGCTCGAAAAAGGCATGGAAGGCCTGTCTGCCCCCAAGATCGGCGGTAAGCTGTCCTTGCGTGCGTCCACCACAGGCGAGATCGTGATGAAGGACGTGGCCGTGGGCGAAGACGCCCTGCTGCCCGGCGTACAGGGTTTGAAAGGCCCCTTTGGCTGTCTGAACCGCGCGCGTTACGGCATCGCATGGGGCACGATGGGCGCGGCAGAATTCTGCTTTCATGCTGCCCGTCAATACGGTCTAGACCGCAAGCAATTCGGCAAGCCGCTGGCGCAGACGCAGCTATATCAAAAGAAGCTGGCGGATATGCAGACCGAAATCACACTCGGCCTGCAGGCTGCGTTGCAGGTTGGCCGGTTGATGGATGCTGGCCAAGCTGCGCCCGAAATGATCAGCCTGATTAAGCGCAACAACTGCGGTAAAGCTTTGGACATCGCGCGCCACAGCCGCGACATGCACGGCGGCAACGGCATCTCTGACGAGTTCCACATCATGCGCCACATGATCAACCTGGAAACCGTGAACACCTATGAAGGCACCCACGACGTGCACGCGCTGATCCTTGGCCGCGCGATCACTGGCCTGCAGGCGTTCTTTTAAACCTTCGCCCTTGGACGGACCGGCACGCTGGTCCGTCCAAGGGATTTCACCTCACCTCTCATCACGCGGCACCATCCTCCAGTCTCGCAACTTGCTTCAGTTGCAGCCGATGCCCGCCCAGATCGCGAAACGCGCGTTGGCGGCAGCTGAAGACGATGATCTGCAAATCCCCCGCCTGCCGGTGCAGGGCGTCGAACATCCGCTCGATCCGGTCGTCGTCGGTATAGACCAGCGCGTCGTCCAGCAGCACCGGCGCATGGTGCCCACCCCGTTCCAGCATCCGTGCAAATGCCAACCGCACCAGTAAGGCGATCTGTTCTTGCGTGCCCCCCGACAGGATATCCAGAGGCTCTGTCTGGCCATTGCGGATCAGCGATTCCGGCAGCAGCGTGTCTTGGGTCCACGTCAGTTCTGCCTCTGGCCAGAGCAGGTGCAGCAGAGGCTTCAGCTCTGCCGCGACGGGGGCGAAATAGCGCTCGCGCGCCGCGACCCGGGCATCGGTCAGCACTGCTTCTAACCGTTGTAGCACGGCGACCTCGTGATCATACCGCGCCAGTGCCTGCTCTGCGGCTGTTAGTTGCTGCTCGCACTCCGCCAGCCGTTCCTCTACTGCGTCGCCCGCGCTGCTGGCTATTCGTTCATCCAGCGTGGCGATCTGGGGCCGCAAAAGGGCAATTTCTTCGTCTGCCGCAGCCTTGATCGATCGGGCCCGCGCGAGGGCGGCTTCGGCCCCGGTCATGTCCGGGGCGCTGCGGTTTTGTTCTGCGTGAACGGCCTCGGCGGCGGCAAGTTCGGACGTAGCCGCAGACATAATCTGCGCCAGCGCGTCTTCGGTATCTTCCCCCGATGCCGACAAGCTCGCCTGCGCCCGCGTTAGCCGGTCGCGCGCTGCCTCGTCTGCGACGTCAGCGCGCGCAAGGGCCACGCGCAGGTTTGCCATCGCCTCTGCTGCGGTGCGGCTTGCGGTCTGCGCCGTTGCCGCACCGCAGCGGGCCTGCGTAAGCTGCGCCGCTGTGGCCGCAGGATCAAGGGTAGCCTCGTCGGCCGCCGCCTCCGGGATTTGAGCCAGCGCCTCGCGCAAGCGGTCGATGCCGCCGGGGGCCAGACCGTCCAGCCGTGCGCGGGCCTCTCCTGTCGCGGTGACGGCCTGCGTACGGGCATCGGCTGCCGCGCGTGCCGCAGAAATATTTTGCATATCAATCGTTTGCAGTGCCTTTATCAGCGCTTGCTGCGCCTGTTCCACTGCGTCCGTGTCCTGCGCGCCCGCGCCGGGCCTGATCTCAATCTCGCCTATCCCTGCGATGGAAAGGGTCGCACCGCGCGGGATCGGATAGGGGGTGCCACCGTCCAGCGGTGCGCCGTTCATTTGCACCGCCACGCCGCGGCCCTCCGCATAAGTCAAGACCACCTGCGTGGCCAGCGCGTCGCGCGTCGCCCGCGCGGTGGCCAACACTGTGGCCAGCTTGTCCAACTGCTGCACCGCAGCCTGATCCGGGCCGGTTTTTGCGACAGCGGCATGGGTTTCGATGATTCCTCGCGCGGCCTCTGCCTCTGCGATGCGGCCGGTCAGGTCCGCCCGGCGCAAGGCCCCCTCGCGCGCAGCGGTTTGACGGTCAACGCGGGCCTGATCTGCCTCTGCGGTCTGTTGCGCAGCCTCGGACGCTTCAAGCGCCGTTTGTGCCGCTGTTGATGCCGCCTGCGCCGCATCAAAGCGCTCTCTGACATCTGTTCGCGCGGAGGTGACCTCTGTCAGCTGCGCTGCCGCCGCATCGCGTTCCGTCAGCGCCATTCGCAGGGCATCCAGTCGTGTCCGGGCCGCAGTGACGGCCAGTTGCGCCGCCGTGACCTTGCGCGCTGCGGCGTCGACCTGTTCTGCGTGCCGTTCGGCCACGCGGTGCGCGGCGGTTGCGGTGTCCAACCGGTCCTCGCGGGTGGCGACCGCTTCAGGGGCCGCGACCTCTGCTAAGGCGCGCCGCTTTTGCTGGCGATCGTCTAGGGCCGCATGCAGGGCCGTCGCCGTCGCCGCCAGATCCGCCCGCAGCGAGCGCAGCGTGTCGACCCGGTCAGATGCCACGCGCCAAGTCCCGCCGGCCTTTTTCTGCCCGGTTGCCGTTGCTAGCGCCGACAATTCCGCCTTGCAGCTGGCAAGGGCCGCGTCCATGCGACGCCCGCCGGTCATCGCCTCAACTTCGTCCGACACGGATGACATCAAATCGCGCCGCGCCTCGAGCGCGGCGGCCTGCTCGCCCTTCGATCCGTCGGTCAGCCCGGTCAATCCCTGCCGCACCCAGACCAGGCCTGACGGCCCGCCCGCCGCTCCGCCAATCAGCCGCGCGATCCAGTCCTCTGCTGCGTCTGCCTGAGCGATCAGGACGCCGCCGCGATGGACCGTTGCCTGCGGCTTTGATGTCCAGCGTTTTGCGATGACAAAGCGGCCCTCGGGCGTCTCGACCTCAACCGTGACCTCTGGCGCACCGCCCGCGTGGGGTTTGAGGCCCATTACCTCTTTGTCACGCGCACCGTGCGCCTTGAAGAACAGCGCGTGGATGGCGTCGAACATCGTGGATTTGCCATGCTCGTTTGGTTCGCTCAGCACGTTCAGTCCGTCGCCGATATTGCTGATCGTCGCGGGCGTGGTGAACCGACGCACGTTGTTCAGGGTGATGGCGCGCAGCTTCATGTCTGGTCCCCTTTGACGATGGCATAGAGCCGGGCAAGCGCGTCTGCCGAAACGTCGCGGTCAGCCTGAGAGGCTGCCTCGTCCTCTGCCGCCGCCAGCAGGGTGTCGGCGGCCAGCCGCAGTGCGCCGCCGCGGTCGATCTCATCCAGATCGGCGATGTCATATTGCGTGCCCAGCTTGTCTGTCTGCAAATCAAAATGCGCAAATTCCGGCCCCAGCCGCGTGGCTGCGCGTTGCAGTTCCACCTGATCCGGCAAGCCAGCCCACCCGGTTGCCTGCACCCGGATCAGCAGATCGCGCCGCCCCGCAACTGGTAACAAAGCGCTCAATGCCGCCGCCGTATTGGCGCGCGGTGTCAGCTCCAGAGCCAGCTCTTGCCACAGGAAATGGCCCACCTCGACCTCTTTCACCTGCGGCGCAGCGCCGGGGCCGTCCAGCGTGACGGCCAGGCAAACGCCCCGCTGGCCATGCTTGAACCGGTCCTGTTCGGGGGTGCCGCAATACTGCACGCGCGGTCCGATCTGCACGCGCCCGTGCCAGTCGCCCAGCGCCAGATAGTCAAGCCGCGCCGACACGTCCCGGTCGGGCGGAATATTCGCGCCAGCGTCGGTGAAATCAGTAACACCGCCATGCGCCAGACCGATCCGCAAGGCACCCGTATCGGACGGCATCGCAACCAACGCATCGGTCGGGTCGGTCCCGGCAGAGCGCCAGATGACGGGGCAGGGCAGCAGGGTCGCGTCCGGCGACAGGATGATTGGGCTAGCCGCCACGATGGCCTGCACGTTGCTGGGGGCATCACGCGCGATCATATCCCACAGCGGCTCTGCTTCGCGCAGGTTGTCGTGGTTTCCGGGCAGCAGCCACCATCGCACGCTCGGGTCTTCGCCCATCGCGCTAAGCGCTTGGCGCACTACGCTGTGGGACGGGGTTGGGGTGTGAAAGGTGTCACCCGCCAAAAGGATATCCGTCGCCCCGTGATCCCGCGCCGTTTGCGCGATACGCCTGATGACCGCGTGCCGCGCCTCGCGCAAGCGGCCCCGCACAGTGCCGTCGGGCGGCTCTGGGATATTGGCGAACTTGGTCCCCAGATGCAGGTCAGAGGTATGTATGAAACAAAAGGACATTAAATACTCCAGGGCGACGAACAGGGGCGAAAGCGGTAAAGGCGGCGTTACGCCGGAGTTGGCAACCATAGGCACGATAGAACCTGTCATCCCGGCCCGCCAGCGTGTAGTGGTTTTGATCAATTTATGCGAACGGATACGGAACATTCAGGCGCGAATGTTTGTGGCCATTGCTAGGGCTAACGAAGCCACCGCAAGGGTTGCCGACATTTACGATGACATTGATCCTGATCAACCTAAAGATCCCAAGGACACGCTAATACCCAAGCAAATGACGATGGCGACGAGGTGATAGTATGAATGACGCAGCCCCCGAAACGCATGATGCGATCGTGATCGAAATCCCCGAGGCCGTCGGCGTCTTCGACTTCTTCGAAGACCTTCAGCGCGCCTTTTATGACCTGCGCATGGTTGGATCGCGCCGCATCCGCCTTTAATTGATATTGTAATATTGGAGCCTGATCATGGCTGGACTAAAACTGACATGCCTAAGCTGCGCACAGGTGAACCGTGTCCCGCAGGACCGCCTTGCTGCGGCGAAATGCGCGACATGCGGCGCAAAGCTGGTGACGGGAGCGGTTGCAGAGGTTGACCTTGCCACCTTGCAAAAGGCGGCGCGCAATGACGATTTGCCATTGGTCGCGGATTTTTGGGCCCCTTGGTGCGGTCCATGCAAAATGATGGCACCGCAGTTCGCGCAGGCCGCATCGGCGCTGACGCACAAGGCGCGGCTGGTCAAACTGAATACGGAAGTTGAGCCCGCAGCCAGCGCCGCTTACGGCATCCGGGGCATCCCGACCCTAATCGCCTTCAAGGGCGGCAGAGAGGTGAAGCGTCAGGCCGGCGCGTTGCAAATGGCGCAAATTCTGGACTGGGTTCCGGCGTAGTCTGGAACGTGATTTCCTTGGCTCAATCTATCCCGTCAACACCCCGTCCTTGACTAAAATCGGACGGCGGCACAGCGCCGCGATGCTGTCGTCGTGGGTCGAGATCAGGAAGGTCGTGCCTTCCTCTGCGTTAATTTCCGCGATCAGCACCATTACTTGCATCGCTGAGGCGTGGTCAAGGTTCCCTGTCGGTTCGTCCGCCAGCACCAGTTCCGGCGAATTCATTAGGGCGCGGGCGACGGCGACCCGCTGCTTTTGTCCTCCCGACAGGTTGGCTGTGGGGAAATCAACACGGTCCGCCAGCCCCATGCGGGTTAGCAGATCGCGCCCCCGGTTGCGGGCGGCAATGGTTTCGCGCCCTTCGCGAACGGCGGCGGGAAATATTACATTTTCCAGCGCGCTAAAGTCGGGCAGCAGGTTGTGGAACTGAAACACGAACCCGATGTGCAGGTTGCGAAACTGCGTCAGCTGGGGATCGTCCGCCGCGATCAGGTCCTGTGACAGCATCGAATAATCGCCTGACGTAGGCTTCATCAGGGTGCCAAGGATCGTTAGCAGTGTGCTTTTCCCGGACCCAGACGCCCCCAACAGGGCCGCCATTTCGCCCGTACCCAAAGCGAGCGACAGACCCTTCAGCACATGAGTGGCGGCGTCGCCGGTACCAAAGGTCTTGACCAGATCGCGGACCTGCAGCAGCCCGGTCATTGGCCGATCGCCGTGACCGGATCGACCCGCGCCGCGGACCGGGCGGGCAGGATTGACGCGGCGATGGCACCGATGACCGTCAGCAAGATGGCAAGGCCATAGCTGCCTTGGGTGATGTCCATCGGCAAGGTGCCGGACCGGAATGCGTCGCGAGGCGGGAAGGGCAATAGCGCAAGGTATCCCAGCGCCGCCCCCGTCACGCCGCCCATCAGGCCGACCAGCGCGCCTTGGGTCACGAAGACAAACACGACAAAGCTGCGCGGCGCGCCCATCGCCCGCATGATCCCGATTTCGGGCCTACGGCGGTAGGTGGACAGCAGCAGCGCCGAGGCGACGCCGATGACGATGGTGATCAGCGCAAAGGTTTTCAGAAAATACCCCGTCTGCGCCTGTGCATCCAGCGCCTCCATCAATTGCTCCGCGCCGTCGGTCCAAGGCACGGCATCCAGTCCTGTCAGGGCGCGGATGCGTAGGGCCGTCGCGCCAGCTTCGTTCAGGTCCGACAGCTTGATCTCGATCCGGGTGGCCCCTTGCGGCAGGCTGAACAAGGTGCGGGCGGTGGACAGGCTTACAAAGGCGCGGGCCGCGTCCATGCTTCCGTTCCCGGTTTTATAGATGCCGCCCAGCGTCAAAAGCGCGGTGACGCCCTGCGCACTTTGCAGTCGCAACACCTGTCCGACGGACAAGTCCAGATCGTCCGCCAGATCGCGGCCGATGACGATGACGCCAGCCCCTAGCCGCTCTGACCCGGCGACGGTATAACCTGCAAGGTTCAGGATCGCGGATTCCAGTCCCGGTTCGACTCCCGTGATGCTGACCTGCGAAACTTGCGCACCGCGCGTCAGGAACCCAGCCCCGGTGATCTGAGGCGACACGGCGGTGACACCGGGCACGCCAGCGATCAGCGGGGCCCAAGTGGCCGCCTGCGACAGTGTCGCGGTGCGGGTGCCGCCACTTTCGGCGGCCAACAGGATCTGACCGGGCGGGTTGATCAGGAGGGGCGGATCGGCGTCCTCTGCTGTGATGGTGATGTGGGGGATATCGCCGACAGTGCGCGACAGGATGAACTCTGCCAGCCCGCCGATCAGCGCGGACATAAAGATAAAGATGAAAACGCCCACCGCCACGCCCAGCACCAGCAGCGCGGTTTGCGCCTTGCTTGCGGTCAGATAACGCGCCGCGATCTTAAGGGCATAGCGCATCAGGGCTTGGCCACTGTGACGCTTTGGCCGTCGGTCACGCCGCTACCGCCGGTAATAACCACGTCGCCGACCTCTAGTCCGGTGGCCGCGATCAGGCGGTCTGCGGGCCAGTCGACGACGGACAGGGCGCGCTTTTGCGCGGTGCCGTCCGTCACGACAAAAACAGCGCCATCCGACAGCGCCGTGCGGGGCACAGTCAGCGCTTCGGGGCGCTGGTCAACGACGATATTAGCCACGACGGTCAGGCCAATCGGAGCGCGCAGCGGCGCGTCAAACGCTATTTCAATCGCCAGTCCGCCGGTCGTCACATCTACCCGGTCCGATACAAAGCTGACGTGCCCTGTGCGCACGTCGCCCTCTCCGGCCAGTTGCAGGTGGGCGGGTTGTTGCAGCGCGATCTGTGTAGCGTAGGCTTCGTCCACGTCTGCCGCGACGACGATGTTGTCCAGATCCGCAAGGGTCAGCAGGGATGCGGTGGGCCCGACGATCTGGCCCACCTCGACGTCCAGTTGCAGCACGGTGCCTGCGATGGGCGCACGGATCGTCAGGTTGTCCAGCGCGACCTGCGCCTGTTCCAGAACGGCCGTCTGGCGCGCAACCTCTTGCGCGGCGGATTGCACGGCGTGGGCGTCCGCCTCTAGCACCGCACGGGCGACATTGGCACCAAGGGCCTTCGCCCGGTCATAGGACTCGATCGCCTGCGTCTGGGTGACAAGCGCCGCATCAAGGCCCGCAACCGCCTGCCGCACTACCGCATTCTGCGCCGCCGGATCAAGCTGAGCAAGGATATGGCTCCCCACGACGGTGTTGCCTTCGGCCACCAAAAGGGCGATCAGATTGCCACTGGTGACAGAGCGGACATCGACGGCCCCCACTGCTTCAATCCGGCCATTGACCGCAAGGATACGCGTCACCGGGGCAAGGGTCGCGACTTCGACCGCGACGACCGTAGGCGCAGCGGGCCAAAATAGCACATAGCCGACGGCGGCGAGGGCTGCGACCATCGCGAGGCCTGTTGCCCAGCGCCACCAGCGACGCGGCGACGGCGTAGGCGCAATCACCGCAGGGACCTGCGGCGGCGCGCCTGGTGGCACCAGCGCCGAGGCCGGTTTGATCGTCGGTATCGCGGCCAAGATGGAACCTTTCGAAAGACGGCTGCTGCGGCCAGCCCCAGAGGCCGCGCGCGCGGGTAATTTCAACATATGAAGGCGCGGGCGCAGGTTCTTTGATCTCGATCAGCTACCACGCAAAGGCGCGCGCTATGAGTGCTAAATTGGGGCTTGCTGCGCGCAGTGGACGGCGGCGATACAGGTGGCACGCTGCCCCAACGGCCCAAAATACTCCCACAAAAGGACCACCTCCATGGCCACACAAGAGCCGAAGTTCACGCTGATCCAGAAGGACGGCGATTTCGAGCTGCGCGACTATCCGCCCCTTGTCGTGGCCCAGGTCAAGGTGACCGGCACCCAAGGCGAGGCAAGCCGGTCAGGGTTTCGCAAACTGGCCGGCTATATCTTTGGCGGGAACGACGGCGGCGCGCGGATCGCAATGACGACCCCGGTAACCAAGGCCCGCAGCAGCGCGCGCGCGGGCCAGAAAATCGCAATGACCGCCCCCGTGGGCATGACTGGCGCGGCGGGCGAGTGGATCGTGCGTTTTACCATGCCTGCGGGCCGGACAATCGCCGACCTGCCGCAGCCGACCGATCCAGATGTCACGCTGCACGCGCTTCCCGTCACCCGCTATGTGGTGATCCGGTTTTCTGGGCTGGCAGGCGAAGCAAAGGTCGCGGTCAAATCGCAGACCCTTTTAGCGCGCGCCGCCGCCACCGACCTGAGCGTCATCGGCCCGGTGGCACTAGCTCGTTATAATCCGCCGTGGACGCCGTGGTTCCTGCGCCGCAACGAGGTGATGGTTGCGGTAGAGGAGGAGGCTTGAGGCGGCACCGCTGAAAAGCGTACCGCCATCAGCAGGGACCGCCGCCTGATTGGCTGCATTACGCCCGTGCGGTGGCCCAATCGGCCATGGCGGGGGCAATGGCGTCGATGATCCGTTGGAACCCGGCGACAATGGCGGCGGGCGTGGTGTCCGGCACTGCCGTTGATTGCGTAAAGCTGCGCGATGCCTTCACCTCTTGCGTGCGGTCATCAAGGGCCGTCAGCGTGATGTCCACATGCGCGACGAAGGTGTCTGTGGTTGTGACTTCAACCTCGAAGGTGTCGATGCGCACCAGCAGGACCGTATCCGCCACCGGCCCGCCATCAGTGCGCCCAGCATAGCCGACGCGGCCGGTGCCGGAAATACTGCGGATCAGCACCGACTGGATCACGACGGGCAGATCGTCGCTCCACCGTGCGTCGGGCAGGTAGGTCACGGATGCCGGGCCGGGCCGGATCATCAGGCGGTCGGTGCCGATGGGGGCCGCAGCCTCTGGCAGGGCGACCAGCAGCGTGGCCGCACTGCGGGGGCCTGCCTGTGCGCCTGATGCGGGGCGCAGGTCATAGGTATCAAGCGGTGTTGCTGCCGCGTCGAGGGCGGAAATCGCGCTGCAGCCGCCCAAAAACGCGGCACCGCCCAAAAGGGCCATTCGGCGCGTCAGTTGGCTGCGTGTCGGATGGGTCATTGTCATCTCCTGTATTCGGGGGCGCGGTCATCAAGGATGAAGCGGGCAGGGTCATTCGTCACCCGGCGCACCATGGTATCGAGCGAATTCACAAGTCCCCGCGCGTCAGAGGCAAGGCGCGAAAGTTCCGGAAGGCCGGTGCGGGCGAAGTCGCCGATCCCGGGCGCGCTGGACGCGACGGCGCTTTGCACCTGCGCCACGACGGTATCGGCGTGGGCAATCAGGGCGCGCAGGTCGGCGGTGATGGCGGGGGCGTCGCCCGCGACCTGATCAACCGCCGTGCTGATGCTTTCAGCAGCGGTGCGGATGTCCGTCAGGACGGGATCAAGATCGGTCTGCATCAGGCCATTCGCCGAATCGAACGCCGTCTGCGCCGACGCCAATGCGCCGTCTGCGCCCGTCAGCGTGGTATCAAGGCTGTCCAGACTGGTTTGCGCCCGCACGACAAGGTCGCGTGCGGCGGTCAGGGTCGCCTGCGCATCGGCTGTGATCGGCTCAATCCGTCCCGTCGCCGCGGTCACGTCTGCCGCGATGCGGTCAACGGCGGCGGCTGCGGTCGCGGTTGCGGCGCGGATATCGGCCACCACGGCGGGGACATCATCCTGCGTGATCGCCTCTATTGTTGCGATGGTGCGCTGGGCTGCGGCCAGCACGTCGCGCGCCTCTTCGACCATCAACGTGCCGTCGCCGTCGACCAGCGTGTTAAAGCTATCCGAAGCCTCGGTCACGGCGGCAAAGGCAGTGTTGGCGTCCAGCAGCGACTGCTGCAGTTCCACCAGCCGCGCATTCAGCAGATCAGGCGTCGCGGCCAAATCGTCCAGCGCGGTGCCGGAACGGTCGTGCAGATCAATGATCGCGGCGCGGGCCTGCGCGGCTATCCCTTTGATGTCTTCAAAGATGGCGGGCACGTCCTTATTCAGCATCGCCTCGACGCTGGCGATGGCGGCGGTGGCCGACGTGATGGCCGGGCCCGCGTCTGTCATCAACGTGTCCGCGGTGTCAAACGTCCGCGTGACGGCGGCCAAGGTGTCGTCGGCCTGCGTCAGGGTGCCCGTGACCGCGGCCGCCAACCCGTCCAGCCGGTCGGTAAATACCGAGATTTGTGCCGTCGCATCGCTGACCGTTCCTGTGATGTCGGAAAAGTCGTTCAACGCCTCGTCCAGCCGCGCCGAGGTGGTGTCGAGGTTGCTCAGTATCGCGGTCACATGGGCCTGATTTTCAGGGCCGGTCATGGCGCGGAACTGTTCCAGCAGAGCTGTCGCCTCTGTCACAAGGTCTGGCGCGTCCTCGACCAAGGCCTGCATCGTGGACCTACGCGATGCGATGATGGGCAGGCCGCCGTTTTCCGCGGTCAGCTGCGCTGCATCAGACGTGCCGCCCGACAGCGAGATATAGCTGACGCCCGTGACGCCTTGGGACTGCAACTGTGCGACTGTATTGGCGCGGATCGGCGTGGTGGCGTCGATTTCGACCGTCGTCAAAACGCGGGACGGATCAGTCGGGTCAATTTCCAGAGCGATGACGCTGCCGACAGCGATGCCGTTGAACCGCACGTCGCCAGAGGCACCTAGCCCCGAGACATCTTCGAAATAGATGCCATAAGTCGCATATTGTCGGTCCAACTGCACACCGGCCAGCCAAATCAGGAACCCAAGCGAGCCCAGAATTGCAAGCAGCGTGGACGCCCCGATCAGGATGTAATTTGCGCGCGTTTCCATCAGGTTGCCTTTCCAGCGGATGCAAGGGCCGCGCGGGCGCGGGGACCGTGGAAATATTCGCGCACCCAAGGGTGATCGACCTTCATCATGTCGTCCATTGTGCCAACGGCCAAAACCTTGCGGTCTGCCAGTACGGCGATACGGTCGCAGATCGCGTTCAGACTGTCGAGGTCGTGGGTCACAAGGAACACCGTCAGCCCAAGGGCCGCCTGTAATTGTTTGATCAGCGTGTCGAAGGCCGCGGCACCAACGGGGTCAAGCCCGGCGGTCGGCTCGTCCAGAAACACGATCGCCGGGTCCAGCGCAATGGCGCGGGCGAAACCTGCCCGCTTGCGCATGCCGCCGGACAGCTCTGACGGGAACTTGGTCATCGCATCCTCTGGCAGGCCAACCATGCGAACCTTGATCCCCGCCAGCGTTTCGCGCAGCGCGTCCGGCAGATCAAGCTGTTCACGCATCGGCGCTTCGACGTTCTGCCGCACAGTCAGCGATGAGAACAGTGCACCGTCCTGAAACATCACACCCCAGCGGCGGCGCAGGTCGCGGTAGGCGTCGCCGCCCGTGTCACGCACGCTTTCGCCGAAGACCTCGATAGTGCCAGCCTCTGGTTGCAGCAAGCCGACGATGGCGCGCAGCAGTACCGATTTGCCCGTACCGGACCCGCCGACGATACCGATGATTTCACCGCGTTTGACATCAAGGTCGAGGCCGTCGTGGACGGTATGGGTGCCGAACCGCGTAACAAGGCCGCGCACTCGAATGATGTGATCTGAAATATCGTCTGGCATCAGATGCCCACAGTCGCGAAAAAGATGGAAAACAGCGCGTCCATGACGATCACCATAAAGATCGACAGCACAACAGAAGTAGAGGTCAGGCGGCCCAGCGATTCCGCGTCGCCGCCGACGCTCATGCCCTCATAACAGCCGATAATACCGATGATCAGCGCAAAGAACGGTGCTTTAATCATGCCGACTCCAAAGTGCCAGACGTCCGTGTTGGACAGCAGCCGGGCCTGGAACACGGCGGGTGACACGCCCAGATCGATCCACGACATCACGGCCCCGCCGATCAGGCCCGACAGGTCGGCGATGAATCCCAGCGCGGGCAGCATCAGAATCAACGCCAGCACGCGCGGCACCACAAGGACATCAATCGGATCAAGGCCAAGGGTGCGCAGGGCGTCGATCTCTTCTCGCATTTTCATAGTTCCGATGGCGGCGGTAAAGGCCGACCCGGACCGACCCGCGACAATGATCGCTGTCAGCAATATACCCAGTTCACGCAGCACAGAGATAGAGATCAGGTCGACGACAAAAACTTCTGCCCCGAACTGGCGCAGCTGCGCAGAGCCCTGAAACGCAAGGACAACGCCAATCAGGAACGCCATCAGCGCCACGATGGGCACGGCGTTCAGGCCGACTTGTTGGCACTGATGCACCAGCGACGTCAGGCGCAGACGGCGGGGCCGCCATAAAATACCGGCGATGGCCACCACGACCTGACCCAAAAACGAGAGCAGTTCTTTGGCGGTCTGGCCCGCAGTGGCGACACGCAGGCCAAAGTCACTTAGCCAGACGATCATACCATGCGGGGCAGGCGGCACATCGGCGGCGGGGGCCAGATTGCGGCGCACCGTTTCAATCAACTGCGTCTGCACATGTGTTGCGCCGACGATCTTGGTGCTGGTTCCAAGATTCTGCAGGTCGATGATGTAAAACGCGCCGGCTGTATCCATGTGCGTCATATCGGTTACGTCGATGACCGCGGCAGACTGTGCGCTGGTGCGGTTCAGGATGGCCACAGCGTCAATCGTCAGCGCTCCCGCGATTCTGACGCCGTCATCGGTTGCGGTCAGCGTGGCGGGGGCCGTCGTTGCCGCGCGCGAGGCCGTCATGCGGCTTTACCATCGCGGCCAAAACAAGACAGCCCGCCTGCACCTGTTACAGGTGTCAGGCGGGCCACTAGATAAGTCTCACTCATGTGGGTTTCATTGAATCGTCAAAACAGGGCACTCTGCATGCGTGGTCAGCTTTTGCGACACACTGCCAACCAGCAGCCCGCGCAGCGTTCCGAAGCCGCGGCGCCCGGCAACGATCAGTTCGACGCCCGTTTCTTTGGCCTGCAACAAGATCGCCTCTGCCGCTGTGCCGCGCAGGACATGTGTTGTCACCGCCGCATGTCCGGCCTCGGTTGCGATCTCGACGGCCCTTGCCAGCACTTCGGCGGCTTGCGCTTGGATTTCGGCTTCGTCGACGGGGATGAAAATCACCTCTGATCCGACGGCGACGGCGTCATTGCGCAGTTCAGGAACGTGCACGATCTGCAATTCAGACCCGTATTTCCCGGCGATGTCAGAAGCCAATTGCACGGCCCTAACTGCATGGTCAGAGCCATCGAAACAGACTAAAATCTTTTTGAACATGACGATCCTCTTTCCCAAGTATCGGCCCATTATCTACCGAATCGCGGCTGCACGTGTTGATGTGAATCAACCACAGAATGGCTGTGTTCGAAATATGGAACACAACGGTTTTGATAATGTATCGGCGGTGGGGCGCAAGGCCATCCCAAGGCGTATGGCACGCCGAAAAAAATGGGACGATGTGAAAGCCGCCTTTGGCGGGTAGCATTATTGCATAGGGTCCGCCGTTTGCCGTGCTAATCGCTGTGCCAGCGCGCGCTGCAAATCTTCGGGTGCGGTTTCAGCGATGGCCTCGCCAAGGGCATTAAAACGGCGGCGCAGATCGTAAAGCTGGTCCAGCAGTGACAAAACGACCGGCATGGCGTCGTCGTTGATGTCCAAGCTTTCGCGCAACTCCACGATCAATTTGACACGCGCAACGTCTATTTCCTGAAACACAACGCTACCCGCGTCTTCGTCTGGCCTGACCCAGCTATTCATAATCCAGCGGTCAAGGTCCTGCCTGTTCAAACCGGACACCTGCGCGACAAGAATATCGATGCTAATCATTGATTTTCCTCCATATCGGCTCTGGGATTGATAGGCTTTTCGGGTTTCCAATCCGCCAGAAATGCTTTCAAGGCGTCATCTTGCGCGCCGACGACAAGGCTAAGTTTCGCATACAGATTGCCAGCACTTTGCTTTGCATGTTCCGGAACGCCCCTTCCGCGCAGGCGCAGATCTGTTCCGCTGTCGGAATTTGGCGGAATTTTCATCTTGACCGGGCCTTGCGGCGTTGGCACCTGAACCGGGCTACCAAGCACAGCCTCGGCGATTGTCACTGGCAGGGTCAGGTGAATATCATTGCCGCGGCGTTCAAAATAGGCGTGGGGCTTGACCGAAACCGTAATCAGCGCATCACCGGATGGCCCGCCGCCTTGTCCCGGTCCGCCCTGACCGCGCAGCCGCAGGATTTGGCCTTCTTTCGTGCCCGCAGGGATTTTGACCTTCAGGTTGCGTCCATCCGGCAAGGTCAGATGGCGGGTCGCGCCGTTAACGGCATCAAGGAATTCTGTCGTCAGCGTGTAATTCTCGTCCCGGCCGCGCAGGGGCATATTGCTGCGTTGCCTTCCACCACCACCGAACATGGACCCGAAGATATCGTTCAGATCCTCGGGGTCCCATTCGCTAGCTTGCGGACCGGCGCGGCTATATCGCTGCCCCGTGCCTTGGTCGGCGTAATCGCGATAGGACGGACCCGACGCTTTTTCCTGCCCGCTGGCATCAATCTCGCCGCGGTCGAATTTGCCGCGCATAATGGGATCGGACAACAGCTCGTTCGCGGCCGAGGCTTTTTTGAACTGTTCTTCTGATGTGGTGTTCCCCGGGTTCAGGTCGGGGTGATGTTGCCGTGCAAGTTTGCGATAGGCACTGCGGATGTCTTCCTGCGTTGCATCGCGTGATAAACCCAGTACCTTGTAGGGATCCTCCAGCTTGGCCAATGGTCGTTCCTTTTATGGGGCCCGTTGCGCATCCTGATCCGTCAGGGGCAATGGGCTGTGATTGTGCAAACTGTCTGGCATTGTTTGCACGTCGGCGCGAACCTTTCATTGATTTCGATCATGCTTTAATAGCTGCGCGGGCACGCATGTGCGTTTTCGGCAGGACCAGACAGCCGCAGATGCCCGGTCCGCGCCGCATCTCTTAAAACGCGATGTCGGATTTTGGCGACGCACCATTGCGCGGCACGCCGGGCAGGGCGCAGAGCATCTCGAACAGCAGGCCCGCCCCGGCGACGGCGGTGTTGCCGGGCATGTCATAGGGAGGCGACACCTCGACCAGATCCGCGCCGACGATATTCAGGCCCGCGCAGCCGCGCACGATTTCCATGCCCTGCGCCATGGTTAGCCCGCCGATTTCGGCGGTGCCGGTACCCGGGGCATAGGCGGGGTCGAGGCTGTCAATGTCGAAGGTCAGATAGACCGGCGTGTCGCCGATCATCTGGCGGATTTTGTCCATCAGTGGGGCCATAGATTTGTGCCAGCACGCCTCTGCCGGGACGACCTTCCAGCCTTGTTCGCGCCCCCAGTCGAAATCGGCGGGAGCATAGCCGGTGCCGCGCAGGCCGATCTGAAATACCTTGTCATTGATCAGGCAGCCGTCCTCGTGCGCGCGGCGGAAGGGGCAGCCGTGGGCGACCTCTTCGCCGAACATATTCTCGTTGGTGTCAGCGTGGGCGTCGATGTGGATCAGGGCGACGGGCCCGTGTTTGGCCTTGATAGCTTTCAGGATTGGCCAAGACAGCGTGTGATCGCCGCCAAGGGTCAGGGGGATGACGTCGTGTTTCAGGACCTCGTGGTAATGATCCTCGATGATCTGGACGGATTTCTTCAGATCAAACGTGTTAATAGGCACATCGCCGATATCCGCGACCCGCAGCGCGTCAAAGGGGGTGGCCCCCGTCGCCATGTTGTAGGGGCGCAGCATCCGGCTTTCGTCGCGAATCTGGCGCGGGCCAAGGCGCGTGCCGGGGCGGTTCGACGTGCCGATATCCATTGGCACCCCGACAAAGCACACGTCAAGCCCGGCGGCTGTATCTAAGGCTGGCAGACGCATCATCGTGGCCGGGCCGCCAAAACGAGGCATCGTGTTGCCGCCAAGCGGCTGGTTATTCGTCGTCATGGTTCAAATCCTGTGGGTTAGGTCGGCTCAGGCACCTTTGGCGCGCAGCCAGTTTGTGATGATCTCGCGGTGGCGCGCTCCGTCATAGGACGAAAAATGCCCACCGTGGACGGTTTGCACGGGCAGGTCCAGCAGGCGCTTCATGCTGGCCACATACTGCTGCATTTCGATGGGATTGTCGCTCTCGATCAGCGGTCCGTCATAGACTATATCGCCGGAAATTAGCAGCCCGGTGGCCTTTTCGAACAGCGCGATGCCGCCGGGGCTGTGGCCGGGTGTATGGATGACTTCAAAGCTGCGATCCCCAAGGTCAATGACGTCGTGATCCTGCAGAATGCGCGTCGCGGGGGCAGATTTTACAGTGTAGGTGGCCGAGGAATAGGGCTCTGGCGGCAGTGCTGTAAAGATGTCGTCGGTCACGTAGTCCGCTGCAAAGGTGTTTTCGCGGGTGGGGTTGGCCAGAATGTCCGCCTCTGCCGCGTGGCAAAGGCGGCAGGGAAATTCGTGGTGCGTGCCGATGTGGTCGAAATGCGTGTGGCTGGCCACTGCGTCCAAGGGCCGCTCGGTCACCAGTGGCACCCATTCACGCAAACTCAGCACGCCCATGCCGCTGTCGACCAGCATGTCGCGGTCTCGGCCGCGGACGTGCCAGACGTTGCAGCGAAAAAACTCCTTGATATGCGGCTCGTCGATCATCGTCACCCCGTCGGAGAGGGTGCGGACGCGGTACCAGTCTTGCGGGCGGGCGCGGTTCACGGCCCGGTTCATGGCGCAGCCTGCAGCGCAACGACATTGGACGCAAACAGCGGCACGGTGGCACCAACCTGAGGCAATTCGCCAAGGGCCAGATGCGCTATGTATGGTGCCGCGTGATCGTCCGTGCTGCGGAAATGGCAACGGTGATAGGTGCCAAAGAATGCCGTGCTTTCCAGCCGCGCGGGGCCAAGGGAAAGATCACCCGACAGCCCGATATTTTCGGGCCGCGCACCGTAGGTCATGCCCGGTTCTGCTGAATGAAGATCAACCGGCAAAGTATTGATATCCCCCATAAAGTTCGCAGTGAATAGGGTCCTGGGCCGCAGGTAGATATCCTCTGGCACGCCGAAATCCTCGACCCGGCCCTGGTTCATGACGACGATGCGGTCGGCGATGGCCATCGCCTCTTCTTGGTCGTGGGTGACGTGGACAAAGGTGGTGCCGACCTTGCGTTGGATCACCTTCAGCTCGTCCTGCATCTGGCGGCGTAGCTTCAGGTCCAGCGCACCAAGGGGTTCATCCAGCAGCAACACATCGGGATCAACAGCGAGGGCGCGGGCAAGGGCGACGCGCTGGCGCTGTCCGCCCGACAGCTCGTGCGGTTTGCGGCCTGCCTTGTCCTGCAGGCCGACAAGGTCCAGCATTTCGTCTGCCTTGGCGTTGCGGGCGGCGCGGCCCATGCCCTTCATCCGCAGGCCAAAGCCTACGTTGTCGCGCAGGCTCATATGCGGAAACAGGGCGTAGTCCTGAAACATCGTCGTCGTGGGGCGGTTTTTTGGGGCCACACCGTCCATATCGCGCCCGCCGATTTTTATCGTGCCGCTGGTGGGCGACAGAAAACCGCCAAGGATAAAAAGCAGCGTGGACTTGCCGCAGCCTGAAGGCCCCAGCAGCACGACAAATTCGCCCGCGCCAAAGGACAGATCGATGTTGTCCAGAGCCTGAAAGGTGCCAAAGGACTGGCTGATGGACTGCAACGCGACGTCGGCGGTCATAACTTGGGCTTTCTGAAAACGGTCAATTCAAGGATGATCAGGATCGCGATGGACACAAGGAACACCAGCGAGCCAATGGCGTTCGTCGCAGGCGACAGGCCAGAACGGAGCATCGACCAGATCTCCACCGGCAAGGTCACGTCGAAGCGCGTCAGCAGGAAGGCGATGATGAACTCGTCCCAACTGAACGTGACGGACAGGAAAAACGCGGCCAGCAGGGCAGGTTTCAGCATTGGGGCGGTCACAAGGGCGACGACCTGTAGCTCGGACGCTCCCAAATCGCGGGCGGCGCGTTCCGCGTTTTTCTGATGATCGCCCATCGCCGCGAAGATGATTGCAAAGCACAGGGGCAAGTTGATGACGACATGGCCAATCCCCGTGGCCCAGAGCGACGGGCGCATGCCGATCACGTTGAACATGCTCAGCAATCCCAGCGCGATGATGAGATAGCTGACGGTCATCGGCGCAATCAGCAGACCGCGCATGACGACTGATCCGGGCAGGTGGACGCGGGCCAGCCCTTGGGCGGCCAGAAATCCCAGCGTCAACGCGATGGACGAGGAGATGAGGGCGACGAACAGCGAATTGCGCAGCGCCTCCATCAAACCGCGATTGGCCAGCACCTCTGCGTACCACTTGAGCGATGGGCCATCAAAGGGCGGCACGGGCAGGCGGCCTGCTTGGAACGAAAACAGTACCAGCACCACAACGGGCAGGAAAATGAAGGCAAAGATCGCCACAAGGTAGGCGTATGACAGCGCGCGCATCAGACCCGGTCCATCTTGAGCCAGCGGGCAGTAGCGGCATAGGCAAGTGTGACCAGCGCCATCAGCACCACCGAAAGGGCAGAGGCCATGGGGAAATCTCCACGTCGCCCAAGTTGCAGCATGATCAGTTGGGGCATCGACAACTCGTTATTGCCGCCAAGAATTTGCAGCGTGATGTAATCGCCGATGCACAGCACAAAGGTCAGGAAAGCGCCTGTCATGATGCCGGGCAGGGTCAGCGGCAGGATCACCAGCCGCAAGGTCTGCCAGCCGCTGGCCCCCAGATCGGCGGCGGCGCGGGCATAATTCGGCGACAGTTGGATCAGGTTCGCGTAGATCGTCAGCGTCAGCAGCATGACAAAGAAATGCACAAAGCCGATGATTGTCGCAGTCCGCGTCGCCATAATTTGAATGGGCGCGTCCAGGAGTCCGATGCCGATCAGACCCTGCATCAGCACACCGTTCTGCCCCAGCACCAGCGCCCAAGCGTAGGAGCGCACCACATAGGAGGTCCAGAACGGCAGTACCGCCAGCATGATCGCTAGGCGCTGATACTTTGGCGGCACCTGCGTCGCAATGATCCACGCCAGCGGCCAGGCCAGCAGCACAGAGATCACCGTGACGGTCATCGTGATTTCAAGCGAGACGAAGATACCCTTCAGTAGCGACGGGTCGGTGAAAATCTTGACGTAGTTGCCAAGGTCATAGGCCTGCACGACGTCTCGGCCTTCCAGATGCGCAAGGCTCAGCAGCACCATCGCGGTAAAGGGCACAAGAAAAAAGGCCAGCGTCCACAGCAGCGCCGGGGCCACAAAGGCAAAGGCCGTCCGCCGTTCGGCGCGTTCGATACTGCTCATCTTGAGGTCCTGTCGGTCCGGTCGCGGGGCGCGATAGGCTCTGGCGGGGTGCCGCCAGAGCCGGGCATCAGCGGTTACTGCTGCAGCATGTCCGTCCACAGATCCTGCATCGCCAGATCAAGGTCTGCATCGGGCGTTGGGTACAGCTGCGTGTTCGCCAGATATTCGTCCTGATCGTCCCAGCGCAGGGCTGCCTTTTGATCGTCTGTCAGCACGTCACCGGCAGCACGGTTCGCGGGCATCCCCCAATAGCAGGACGAGGTCGCCAGACGCGCCTGACCTTCGGGGCTGACGATGTATTTGACGAATTCGGTGGCCATGTCCTTGTTGCCCGAATCTTCCAGCACGGCAATCGACTGCGACCAGCGCAGCGCACCCTGCGACGGCACAGTCCAGTCCAACGCGGGGTTCTCGGCGCTCAGCAATGCTGTCACCCATTCGCCGCCGCCGATCAGGATATCGACCTCGCCGGTGGCAAGGGCGGTCTGGCTGGCGACCACGTCGCTGACCTGCCGCGCGTTGGCCTTCAGCGCATAGGCGCGGTCGCGCAGGGCTTCGACGCTGCCCGCCGTCAGGTCGGCAGTGGCGATGCCCTGTTCCAATCCGATCAGGCCCAGCACGGGCAGGTAATAGTCATAGACTGCGATGCGGCCGGAGTATTTGTCGGACCACAGGATGCTCAGGTCTTGCATATCGGCCGGATCGACCTTGGTCTTGTCATAGGCAATGGTGTTGTAGCCGAACTTTTCCGTCACCGCATAAATTGCGCCATCGCGGCCATTGCTGTCGGCCATGACCAGTTCGGGGAAAAAGCTGTCCGTACCGATGTCATCCGGCAAAACGGCCAGAAGGCCCTGATCGACGGCGCGGCCAACGTCCACGGTATCGATCACCATAACGTCCCAGTCGCCGGGGCGGGACTGGTCAAGGATCGCGAGGCCCGCCGCGGTGCCCTCGTATTCCTTGACGTTGACCTTAACGTCGTGTGCTTGCTCGAACGGCTCCAGCAGGGCAGGGTCGGTGTGGTCGCACCAGACCAGCGCGTTGATCTCGCCCTCGGCCTTTGCGGCCCCGGCCAAAAGCATCATTGCGCCAGAAGCGGCCATTGCGTGTTTGGCAGTCTTTTTCATCTTCACTCTCCCATGGGTGTCACTTGTTATTGCAATAATGGTTGTGTTGGTCGTAATTTGAAGTCAATCAATAATTGTAGTCACTACAGAAAAATAGAGCGGCACAGCATGAGCGGACTTCGGGCGCGTAAAAAAGAAGCAACCAGCCGCAGGATCATCGCCGAGGCTTGCCGGATGTTCCAAGAGACGGGGTACGAGCTGACGCGGATCGAAGACGTCGCCGTGGCAGCGGAGCTGTCGGTCGCGACCTTCTACAATTACTTCCGGTCCAAGGCGGATATCCTGCTGAGCAGCGTGACTGAAGAAACGGAGAAGGTGCTTGCGCAGGCAGAGCTGTGCATTGCGCAGCCTTATCCCGACGCCGCGACAGGCTTTGACGCGCTGAGCCAGGTTTACTGGACCCAGTCATTTACCAGCACGTCCCGGCAGATGTGGCGCATCGCAGTGTCGCAGACGATGCTGGACCCGCAGTCAGAATTTTGCCGCCGATATGTAGAGCTGGACGACAGGTTGTCGGATCAGGTTTGCAACTTCATCCGGCGGATGCAGGCGGCCGGACATATCCGTCTGGAAATCGATGAAGGCCCGGTGGGGGCCTTGCTGTTCAACAACGTGAACATGAACTTTCTGGCCTATATACGCAGCGATACGCTAACGGCGGCGCAGGTGTGCGACGCGGTTCATGTCCAAAGCGCGCCGCTGTTTAGGTTGATCGCAACCTAGGGGGTGTTCGCAAGCTGGGCCGAATTCACCCGTCCACAAACCCCCCGGTCGCGCGGCCCGGCAGGAAGGCTTTTAGCGGGGCGGTCCTGACTGCGGCTGAAAAACCGATAGGCGCTTGAATTTTAAAGAGTCAAAGTCACAGGCACCGCATTTTTGCGCAGGCCCTATATGGCCTGCACCGCCCGCGTCAGGGCTTTGCGGTCTCGGTCCGTGGTTAGGTGCCGAACAGCCGGCCCTTTTCCGCGACCAACACGCAGATCAGTGACACGCAGGCGAGCCCCAGAAAGCCGGACAGAAGTGGCAGCAAGGTGCCGTTGTAAAGATAGCCGACGAAGCCGCCCAGCAAACCGCCGCCCAGTGTCTGCGCCGATCCCAGAACGGACGAGGCGACGCCGGCCACCCGGCCCAGCGGCTCCATCGCCACGGCGTTGAAGTTCGTGGGCACGAAGCCAAAGAAGCACATCATCACTATGAAAAGCGTCAGGAACAACGGGAAGGGCGTTGCACCACGATAGGCGATCGCCAGCCCCAGATGCAGGGCGGCGACGGCGATGAACCCCAGCAGTGCTGCATGGGACAACCGCTTGATGCCAAAGCGCGCCACCAGCCGGGAGTTGGCAAAGGACGACGCCGCCATGAACACCGCGACCAGCGAAAAGTAGATCGTGAAGTGCGGGCCGATGTTGTAAATGCCGGTATAGACCTGCTCTGCCTGACTGATGAAGGCGAACAGTGCGCCGAAAAACGACGCCATCGCAAGGGTATAGCAGAATGCTATGCGGTTCGTCAGGACGATGCGGAACGCCTCTGCTACGGGCTTGACGCGGAGGGGGCGGCGGTTGGCCGGGTCCAGCGTTTCGGGCAGGCGCGCCCAGCTCCAGACCAGCGCCACCAGCCCGAACAGGAACATGAAGGCGGACAATTCACGCCATGTGCCGAAAACCAACACTGCAGAGCCGATGTTGGGCGCAACCACCGGCATCACCATGAAGACCATCATCACCAGTGACATGACACTGGCCATGCGCGGGCCATGATAGCGGTCGCGCACCACGGATGTGGCGATCACGCGGGTTGCGGCGGCCCCGATGCCCTGCACCAGACGCGTCACCAACAGTGTTTCGAATGTCGGGGCAAAGATCGCGGCGACCGCCCCCAGCAGATAAATTCCCAGCCCTGCAAACAGCACCGACCGGCGGCCAAAGCGGTCCGACAGCGGTCCATATACGATCTGCGCCCCGCCAAAGCCGACGACATAAGCGGTAATGACGAACTGACGTTTATTTTCATCCGCCACGCCAAGGGCCGACCCGATGTCCTGCAGCGCTGGAATATAGACGTCGATCGCGGCGGCGTTCAAAGCCATCAGCAACGCGATCATCGCGACGAATTCAAAATAGGGCAATGACGCCGGATCGCGGCGTGCCTCGGCGCTTAGAACAAAGCTCATGGGGTTGGTCCGATTGTCAGGGTCAAATTATTGTATCCGCCCCGGTGGGGGCAGGGAGCAACCCGCGCAAAATGCATGTCTGTTATGCGTTTTCCGCATCACTTTGGTGCGGTGGCGTCCCTGTCGTCCAACACCTTGCGGGCCGCGCGAAAACATTCCAGCGCCTGCGGTACCCCGCAATAGATGCCGATGACATGGATGATGGCGCGCAATTCGTCGCGACTGACGCCGTTGTCAAGGGCGGCGCGGCAATGCAGTTCCCATTCGTGCATCTTGCCCAGTGCACCGATCATCGACAGGTTCATCATGCTGCGCGTCTTGGCGTCGATCACCTCGTCGCCCCAGCCAAAGCCCCAGCACCACGCGGTCATCGCCTCTTGGAACGGACGAGTAAAATCGTCGGCTGCGGCCAGATTTTTGGTCACGTAATCCGCGCCAAGGGTGTCTTTGCGCATTTGCAGACCTTTCAGGAACAGGTCTTCATCGAAAGTGCCGGTCATTGTGTCCTCCTACTTTGGGAAAGGCTAGTGGAAGTCGCGGCTTTTGGGAATGATCCGCGCGTCGCGGGGATGCTGATGGCTGCCGGATGATGGCAGCGGGCTTTTGACGTGATCGGCACGGGCGGTCTGGGTCTGCATCGCATCCGGCGACAGCCGCAGCAGCGCATCCGACCGGTCGATCAAGTTCTGCGCGACGACGTGAACAATCTCGATATCGCGCTGCACGTAACCTTCGACGACCAGCAGGCGCGATTGCATCACGGCCTTGCGGAACTGTTCCATCACCTTTGGCCAGACGACAAGGTTGGCCACGCCGAACTCATCCTCGATGGTGATAAAGCAGACGCCATTTGCGCTGCCGGGCCGCTGCCGGATGAGCACAAGACCTGCGAGCTTCAATTTCCGGCTTTTGTTAAAATTATGTAATTCTGCGGTGCTGGAATAGCCCTGAATGGTCAAGCTTCGTCGTAAAAATGATATTGGGTGCGCCTTCAGCGACAGGCGCAGGGTCTGGTAATCTGCCATAACCTGCTCGCACACCGGCATCACGGGCAGCGGCACGGGCACCTCGCGTCCCTCGTCCGATTGATCCCGAAACAGCGGCAAATCGGGGGCGTCCCGCAGAGCCTTCGCCTCCCACAGGGCTTGGCGGCGGTCGATCCACATGGATCGAACGGCGTCTGCCTCTGCCAGACGGCGCACGATGGGGGCGGTCAGGCGCGCGCGGGTTTTAAGCGATTGCACGTCCTCATAGGGCGCATTGCGCGCCTCCATGATCCGCGCAGCTGCATCCGCCCGGAGCCCGCCAATCTGCCGCATGCCAAGGCGCACTGCATAGCGGCCGCAGTAAGGCTCTAACGTGTTGTCCCAGTCCGAGAAATTCACATCCACCGGCTGCACCGTCACGTCATGGTTCTGCGCATCCCGCACGATCTGCGCAGGCGCATAGAACCCCATCGGCTGGGAATTCAGCAGCGCCGCACAGAACGCCGCAGGATAATGACACTTCAGCCAACTGGACACATAGACCAGCTGCGCAAAGCTTGCTGCATGGCTTTCGGGAAAGCCATATTCGCCGAACCCCTTAATCTGATTGAAACACCGCTCCGCAAATTCTGCGTCATAGCCGCGCTTCACCATGCGGCCGACCATCTTCTCCTCCAGCGACTCAATCGTGCCGCGGCTGCGGAAGGTTGCCATTGCCTTGCGCAGCTCGTTTGCCTCGGCGGGCGAAAACTCTGCCGCGTCGATGGCGACCTTCATTGCCTGTTCCTGAAAAATAGGCACACCAAGGGTGCGGCCAAGGATATTCTTCAGCTCTGCTGGGTCATGCGGCGCACCGGGGCTGGGGTAACTCACAGGTTCCTCGCCCGACCGGCGGCGCAGATAAGGGTGCACCATATCTCCCTGAATGGGGCCGGGCCGCACGATGGCGACCTGAATGACCAGATCATAGAATGTGCGCGGCCGCAGACGCGGCAGCATGTTGATCTGGGCGCGGGATTCCACCTGAAACACCCCGATGCTGTCGCCTTTGCACAGCATGTTATAGACGCGGGGGTCCTCTTGCGGCACGCTCGCCAGCGTCCATTCATGCCCGTAATGCGCCCGGATCAGGTCAAAGCATTTGCGGATGCAGGTCAGCATCCCCAGCGCCAGAATGTCGACCTTCAGAATCCCCAGCGTGTCGATATCGTCCTTGTCCCATTCAATAAATGTGCGGTCCGGCATCGCCCCGTTGCCAATCGGCACCGTGTCCGTCAGCGCCCGCTGGGTCAGGATAAAGCCGCCGACATGCTGGCCCAGATGCCGCGGCATCCCGATCATCTGCCGCGCCACGATCAGGGTGCGCCGCAACAACGGACCCGACAGATCGACACCGGCCTCGCTCGCGTGGCTCTCGCCTATATTGGTGCCCCAACTGCCCCAGACGGTTTTCGCAAGGGCAGATGTCACGTCCTCTGACAGTCCCATGACCTTGCCGACCTCTCGGATTGCAGAACGCGGGCGATAGTGGATGACGGTCGCACACAGGCCGGCCCGGTGGCGGCCATATTTTTCATAGATGTACTGGATCACCTCCTCGCGCCGCTCGTGTTCAAAATCGACGTCGATATCGGGGGGCTCTTTGCGCTCTTCGCTGATGAACCGCTCGAACAGCAACGCGTGCTGCGCCGGATCCACGGCGGTGATGCCCAGCACATAACAAACAGCCGAATTCGCCGCCGACCCGCGCCCTTGGCACAGGATGTCCTTGGAGCGCGCGAACAGAACGATGTCGTGGATAGTAAGGAAATATTGGGCGATATCTAACTTCTGGATCATCGCGAGCTCTTTGTTTAACGTCGCCCGCGTGGCGTTCGAGACACCCTCCAGATAGCGGGCCGCGGCCCCCTCCCACGTCAGTTTTTCCAAATGCGCCTGCGGTGTGCTATCCTTCGGGATCACCTCGGATGGATATTCGTAAGACAACTCCTCCAGATCAAACAGGCAGGCATCCGCCACCGTGCGGGTGGAGGCGATGGCATGGGGCCATTCGGCAAACAGCCGTTGCATCTCGGCCGGGGATTTCAAATGCCGCTCGGCGTTCACCTGGAGTCGGTAACCGGCCTGCGCCAGCGTGGTTTTGTGGCGAATACAGGTCATCACATCCTGCAACGGGCGGCGCGCGGGCGAGTGATACAGCACGTCATTTGTCGCCAGCAGGCGCAGGCCCGTATGTCCCGCCATCCGGTCCAGCCGCGTGATCCGCGCGCGGTCGTCGCCCTGATATAAAAAGCTGGCGGCCAAATATTTGAGCGTCGGCAGCGCCTTCGCCAATCGGGCCAGCACCTTTGTAAACCCGCGCAGATCACTCGGCGGTACGGCGATCAACTGAATGCCATCCGCATGATCCGCCAGATCGCGCAGGGTCAGATCACACACCCCTTTGGCCTGCCATGCCCCGTCTGGGTCCTGCATCCGCCCCTTGGAAATCAGCTGACTCAGGCGTCCGTATCCTGCGCGGTTGCGCGGATAGGCAAGAAACGTCTCACCATTCACCAACGCAATACGCGCGCCGATCACAGGTCGCAGGCCGGTTTTCTTCGCCTCTGCATGGATGCGAACGACGCCGGCCAGCGAATTCAGATCTGCCACCCCAATGGCATGATACCCCTGTGCCCAGGCCTCCAGCGCCAGATCAGCGGCGTCCGAGGCCCCGCGCAGGAACGAGAAACAGGTGCATAGCCCAAGTTCCACATAGGGTGCCTTGGGGTTTTTTGGGTAAATGCCATCCTCCGGCACGGTGTGCCGGTGATGGTTGTTGTCGTTTTTAGGCATCGGGGGCATCCCCCATTGCGGGGTCGCATGGGGGCGCTGCCCCTGCCGTCAAAGGTGGCCCCCCCGAGTTATTTGGGACGAGAAGAAGCCCTATACGCCTGAAATGGGTCCCGCGTTCCGTGACCTTGCAAGTCCAAGGAACGCCTTCTCCTCGAGTGGTCATCGGCACCTCCGCCTGTACCGCAGAATCAGAATGCACCAAGCTGGTTAAAAAACCCTTGCTTCTTCTCGTCAAAAATACCTCGGGGGGAAGGGCCCTTGGCCCTGGGAGGCTGGCCCTCCATGCAACAGGAGCCACCGGGTGCATTACCCGAAAATGCCGTGCATGAACCAGCGCGGCGGTGCGCGCTCTTCGTCGCCATAGATACCGACGCGATAGATCCAGAGCCTGCGGCTGCTGTCATCCTCGATCCGGTAATAGTCGCGCAGCAGCGTACCGGGGCGGTCGTTCCACCACTCGGGGGCAATGCGTTCCGGTCCTGTAAAACGCGAAATGCGGTGCGACATGCGCCGCCAGCGAAACTGCACCGGCGGGCCTTCGGGAATGGCATAGAGGACGTGGATCTCCTCTGGTGTGTCTAGCAGGCGCAGAGGGCGCTGGGTGCAGGCCAGTTGGTCGCGTTGCCGCGGGGCCTGGGAAAGCGCGAGCGCCCAGACTAGGCTGCGTTCGGGAATATGGCTGGCGTGCGCGCTGGGGGTGCACACCAATCCGGGGCCAAGTTTGGCGGATAGCCGGTCTACCATCTGGGCCAAGGCTGCGCCGTCGTCGGTGCGTCCGTTCAGATCGCTTTGCACGGCTTGCAAAGCTTCGGTAGTGTCAGCGTCCAGCGTGATCAGCTCGAACCCGAAGCCTGGATTAATCCGCTCTAGCCGGTCATCGAACAGGCGGCGCAGGTGGCCCGGATCGCGGCTGGCGCGGGCGGTGGCGGCGGTGACATGGCTGACTTCGGCGTCGGTACGATAGACGGTAACCGTGACTTGGCGCGCGCCGTGGCCGGCCTGTGCCAGAGCCTCGCATAGGGCCACGCACAGATCGGGCAGGTAGGGCGTGGGATCCTGTACAGGTTCGGGCAGCCGCGCCTGTACCGCAAAACGGGGCGGCTGGTCGCGCGCATTTACCGGTTCGGGCTTGCGGCCCTGTAACTGGTCCAGCCGCAGCAACGGGTTCTGCCACAGGGCGGCCCGCGCAAAGCGGCGCGCCAGGCTGGCGCGGGGCACGGCGACCAGATCGCCCACGGATTTTAGGCCTAACCGCTGCAGCAGCAGCACCGTGTTTGCATCCAGCCGCAGGGCGCGGGCGGGCAGCGGTGCGGTCAGGCGTGCCAGCGTCTCTGGCGTGGCAATGGCGCGCAGGCTGCCATAGCGCGCCAGCGCCCAGGCGGCCCCGTGGGTCGGGGCCATGGCCAACCGCGCGTCAAAACCCAGCACGCCAAAGGTGCCTTCAATCGCGCGTAGAAGGGCCGCTTCGCCGCCCCACAAATGATCAGAGCCGGTCGTGTCCATGATGATTCCGTCGGGGTCGTCCACCGCCGTCCAAGGGCACCAGCGCCGCGTCCATAGCATCAGCTTGTCTAACGCCGCGCGGTCGCCGTCCGGATCGGCGCGCACGATGCGCACCTGCGGGCACAGGGCGCGCATGTCTACGACCCGGGCACCGACATGCAGACCGGCCAGAATGGCTGCGCGGTTTGTGGCTGTCACGACCGGGCCATGCGCCCCTTCTGCCGCCAGAATGACGGGCAGGTCATCAGGCGGTGCGTCATGGCGCGCAGCAGCCCAGCGCAGCCAGCGCGCCATGGCGAAATCCTTTAAATGCATGCTGACGATCCGCCGCGACAAGGCATCGCGATCCGTTGCAGGGCCGTCGCCAGTATCAAGCGGGTCCGCCGCGCCGCGCTGCGTGACGGGCAGCGCCGGCCCGCTCGGGCGGATGCTGCAGGACAGCGGCGCCATCAGGGCCGGTTGCATTCCCCAGAGGGGGGCACCGGCCTGATCCATCATCCGGCGCACCTGCGACAGCCGCGCGCCAGATGCACTGCGCAGGGCAGGCGCGGCCAGCGCTGTGGTGCGGCGGCCGGGGAACTGCAGCATGCGTGTGGCGGTCATATTAGTCATCAAGGGTGGCCTAGCAAAAGGTGTCCGTTCAAGAGGGGGTCATCCGGCCGCGCGCGTGTCGTTCTGCGCAGTGTCCGGGCCAAGTTTCATGTGGACATGGTGCGCCAGCGTGACGCCCTGCGCCCCGGGGCCCGCGACCCATTGCCCGGGCGCGCGGCCACGGGCGCGGAACAGGTCGGCCTGCCACAGCGGCTCTCCAGGCGCGCGGTTGTCGTCGGGGTCCAGCCGGGCCGGCAGGGATGCGATCCGCCAGCGCTGGCGCGCCGCGCTTAGGTTCGGATGCGCCGCGCGCCGCACCAGCAGGGCGGGGATCGACCGCGCCTCTGACCGCATGGCCAGCCGTTTGGTCGCGGTGAAATCAAGCGCGGCAGGATCGCCCCACACCTCGCCCAGCACGGCCCCGATGGCATCGCAGTGCAGGCCTTCCTCCATCGCCCACAGGGCATCGACGGGGCGGCTGACGGTCACAAGGATCATCTTCAGCTCTTGCGGCAGACCCGGCGGATAGGGTTTGCCCGCCTCGCGCTGGCTCATGCGGTCCTGCACCCACAGCAGTGGCTTGCCAGAGGCGATCACCGCGTGCAGCTGCTCAAAGATGAACGCTGTCACCCCGCCGTCACCGGCGTTGTCGGCAAAGTATTCGGCCAGCGTTGGTTCTGCCAAGGACAGGGACGGCTGGTCGGGGTCCGGATTTGCAAAAGCGTCCGAGGCGGGGATGAAGTGGCTGTTCACGGCAGGTATCCGATTCCATTTGTTCTTGCTTTGTTCTAATCTGTCGCGCGGCTTTCGTCAAACCGTGACATGCGCCCCGTTGTGATATGAATGGCCCTAGGTCATGGTGCTGCAGGACATGCCGTGGGGATCGAAATGGCGATAAAACAATTTATTCTGGCGCTTTGCACCCTGATGGGCAGCACGGGAAACGCCGCACCTGCGGGGCTGCCGGCACCCTTGACCGACGGCGATTTTCGCCCTGTCGATCCCGACGAGGCCGCGCTGGGGCAGCTGCTGTTCTATGACCCTGTCCTGTCGGGTGGGCGCGATGTCGCTTGCGCCACATGCCACCATCCGCGCTTTGGCACCGCCGATGGGCTGTCGCTGGGGCTGGGGGACGGGGGGATCGGCCTTGGGCCGGACCGGGTCGCCGACAAGGACAACTTGCCAGAGGAGCGTATCCCCCGCAACGCCCCCGCGCTGTTCAACCTTGGCTTCAAGAGCCTGCGCGTTTTGTTCCATGATGGCCGTATTGCCGTGGATGACACGCGCCCCGGTGGCATCCGCACACCGTTGGACGATGACATGGTGGTGGGCTTCGCCTCGCTTTTGTCGGCGCAGACGATGTTCCCGGTCCTCAGCCCCGATGAGATGGCGGGTCATTATGCTGAAAGCGACGTCTCGCGCGCCGTGCGGCAGGGCCTGCTGACGGGTAAGGGCGGGGCCTGGGATCTGATCGCGCGGCGGGTTGCCGATATTCCGGCCTATGCGCAGATGTTCCGCGACGTGTACCCCCATGTCACCGCGCGGGAGGATATCGCCTTCACCGATATCTCTAACGCCATCGCGGCCTTTATGGAGGAAGAGTGGCGGTCTGATGACGCCCCCTTTGATGCCAGGCTGCGCGGGCAGACTGAATTGCCCGCGCAGGCTGCCACTGGGATGGACCTGTTCTATGGCCGCGCCGGATGCAGTGGGTGCCATAGCGGGCCGCTGCTGACGGATCAGGACTATCACGCCATGGGTGCGCCGCAGATCGGCCCGGGCAAGAAGGCACGATTCGAAACCTTGGCCCGCGACGAAGGCCGGGCCGATGTGACGGGCCTGCCCGAGGACATGTTCGCCTTTCGCACGCCCTCGCTGCGAAACGTCGCGCTGACCGGCCCCTACGGCCATGCTGGCAGCCACGCATCACTGGCAGGTTTCGTCGCCGATCACGCCGACCCGGTCGCCGCATTGGTGCGCTATGACGCAGGCCAGGCCGTGCTGCCGGTGCTGAACGCCGTGGATAATGGCATCATGTCGGACCCCGCCGAGGTCGCCGCCATCGCCGCAGCGGTCAAGACGCCACCCGTGGTGCTGTCAGAGGCCGACGTCACGGCGCTGGTCGCCTTTCTGGACAGCCTGACCGATCCGGCCGCGGTCAAAGGACGGCTTGGTGTGCCAGATGCCGTGCCGAGCGGTTTGCCCGTGCCGTAAGGCCGGGTTTTCCGAATTTTCGGCGAAAATTCGGGGCCTTAAAGTGCATTTGGCTATGCCAAATCACCATGGCGAGAGTTTGTTTTGCCAAATGAACAGGGGGCCGGATGTGTCTGATCTGCCGGCCCCTCCGGCGGGAGTATTTGGGAAAGGCGAGGATGGTTGATGTCAGGGGTGGGCGATCTTTGCGGTGGTGTTAGCGGGCAGGGTCTGGGTTGTCGTCGTGCCATCTGGCCAGGTGATCGTGACCTCGGCCTGTGTGGCGGTGCCAAGGCCGAAGTGAAGGTGCATGGCCTGACCGCCCGCGTGGCCGCCGCCGATGCGGACCTCTCGGGTTTGTTGGCCTTGCGGAGTACGAAGGATCACGCGGGTGCCGATGCCGCGGGTGTTGCCGTCCGGTTGTGACAGATCGAGGCCAAGCCAGTGGCCCGTGTTTGGGGTGTCGTTGCGATAGAGCGCGATATCAGCGCGGCGGTTCATCACCACCAGATCAAGGCGTCCATCACCGTCGAAATCCACCAGCGCCGCACCCCGCCCGCGGCGGACATCGGCCAGGCCTGCGGTGGCGGCAACCTCGGTAAAGGTGCCGTCTGGTTGTTGCATCAGTAGGTTGTTGGGGTCGGCCATGGCGTTCGTCGGCATCTGGTCCACGTTGCCCTTTGCGATGAACAGGTCCTGCCGTCCGTCATTGTCTACATCGGCGAATTCCGAATGCCAGCCCGTGGACGGGCGGCCATCGCCGCCCAGATAGGGGCGCTGCGCATAGGTGCCGATGTCATAGGGCGCGCGCGTATAGGTGCCGTCTGATTGCGCGATCTGCAGCAGTTGATCCCCCATCGAGGTCAGCATCACCTCGTCCAGCCCGTCGCCGTTAATATCGGCGCTGGCGATGCCCATGCCCCAAAGAGAGATTTTGTTCCAGCCATCGTCCGGCCCCAGAAAGCGGCGGTCCTTGATGTCCCACATCTGCTCATACCCGCCGCGCACATAGTATTGCCGGTCGTTGGATAAGCGCAGCGTCATGCGGCCCCGCGCGTCAGTGGCAACGAGCATCGACAGGGGGCAAAAGCCGGGCTCCAGCCACTCTGCGACATAGCCATCAGCGCCGGGCCGCAGGATCGTGTTGCTGTCGCAGGCAAAGAACGGGCCATCCGGGTTGCTGCGGTCGACGTAGTGGCCGACGGCCATCACGGGGCGGGTGCCATCCTCCCACCATGCGGTGAAGGCGGTGGTCCATTGATCAGTTTGCGGGATGCCCCAGTCGGCAGTGGCATCGGTAAATCTGCAATCGCCGGTGCCCTTCAGCGCCATGTCGGGGCCGACGCGCATGACATAAAGGTCCATAACCCCGTCACCGTCGATATCCAGCGGATAGGCCCCGACTGTCTCTGTCATCTCTGGTAATGGCGCGGGGGTGAACTGAAAGTCGCCGTCGTTGACCCACATCGCCGCAGGATTGGCCCCGCCAGCGGCAAAGATGTCGGGGCGAGTGTCGCCGTTGCAGTCCATCACCGCCACGCCGCCGCCGACGAAATGCTCCCATCCGCCATCGTAAGAGTGGCTTCCAAGGGATTGAGACATATCGGTAAATTTAACTTGGGCTACGGCGGGGCTGGCCAGCACGGCCAACGCAAACACAAAGCGCATCATGTCCCCAGCGCCGCGTTGGTGGCATCGGTCAGCGCTAGCACCGTGGCCCCTTGCGCCCAGACCAGATCGCCCCAGACGTGGGTTGCGATTTCGCAGGACGTGCGGCCTTCGGTCAGGGTCAGCGCCTGCATGTCGCGCAGCACTGCGTCGGAGTATAGATAGTCGTAGCGCATACGCTCCCCCGCCAGAATGATCAGCGCCGGATCGAACAGCTGCACCACATTGGACAGCCCAACCGCCAGATACCGCCCGGCCCGGCGAAAGATCGTCGCCGCCGCCGTGTTCCCGGCCTTCGCCTCGGCAAACAGCAGGTCGATCAGGGCAGTGTTTTCCGTCCCCTCTGCGGGGCGGTCAAGGGCGGTCGCGGCTTCGCGCGCCAAGGCGTAATCGGCCAGATAGGCCTCGAGGCAGCCGCGCTGGCCACAGCGGCACAGCGCGCCATCCAGCGCCACCTTGGTGTGGCCCAGCTCCAGTCCCATGCCGCGGCTACCGCGAAACAGGCGGTTGTTCAGGACAAGGCCCATGCCGACGCCGTGTTCGACGGTGACGACGGCAAAATCAGGCCGGTCGCGCCCAGTGCCGAACCACAGCTCTGCCAAGGTCAGCACGTTGGCGTCGTTGTCGATGCGCACCGGCACACCCAGCGTATCTGCCAGCAGCGCGGCCAGCGGTGTGTCACGCCCGGTGATCAGCGGCGACCACGGCACCAGGCCTGCTTCATGTTCCACGATGCCCGAAATTCCAAGGCCGATCCCTGCGACGTGGCTGATGTCCTGGCCCGCTTCAGCCAGCAAGCTGTCCACCAGATGCGCCAGTTCTGTCACCAGCGCTGCGGCGGGTTTGCGGACCTGCGGGGTGGGCAGGGTCAGATCGGCGATCATATGACCAGCAAAATCAGTCAGCACGGCAGAATGACGTGTGTCCGCAACCTTGATCCCGATGACGCAGCGAGATCCGCCTACGACGCGCAGGGCGACAGGGGGGCGGCCACGGCCTGCCTCTCGTGGTTTGTCGTCGATTTCTTCCAAAAAACCGGTCTGAATCAGATCTGCCGTCAGCGCCGTGACGCTGCCTGCGCTGATCCCCAGACCCCGGGCAATATCGGCGCGGCTGGCCTGTCCGCGGGCGCGAACGTGGACGAAGACCTGTTGACGCAGACCGCCCGTGCGTCCAGGCTGATCCGATTGAAGCGGTCCGCAGCCCGGCAAATCGGGCCCGGATACGGCGCGTGCGCCAGCATCATACATAAACTTCATCCCTCGAACTTAATGCTGCACCTGCTCATGCCGCAAAGCGGCGATGCACCTCCTTGGGCAGCCTCGTTGTTCCGTATTACTTCAATGAGGGGTGGTATATGCAATATTATTCCGTCCGGGCAGATAAATTATTTTGACAACTGAATTAATTTCGGCATTTTGTGCATCATCGGGTTGCAAAGCCCCGAATCCCCGCAGCTACGCGGGACATTCTGTCTGGGAGGACACCATGAATAAGCACATCCTCGCCGCCGTCATTGCGACGGTCGGTTTCAGCTCTGCAGCAATCGCGCAAGACGGCCTGACCGTTGGCGTAAGCTGGTCCAACTTTCAGGAAGAGCGCTGGAAGACCGACGAAGCCGCGATCAAGGAAGCACTGGAAGCCGCTGGCGCGACTTACATTTCCGCTGACGCGCAGGCATCTGCCGCCAAGCAGCTCACCGATGTCGAAGCTCTGATCGCACAGGGCGCAGACGCGCTGATCATCCTTGCGATGGACAAGGACGCCATCGTCCCCGCGCTGGACCAGGCCGCTGCCGAAGGCATCCCCGTGGTTGGTTATGACCGCCTGATCGAGGACGACCGCGCCTTCTATCTGACGTTCGACAACAAAGGCGTCGGCACGATTATCGCGCAGACCGTCATGGCCGCACAGCCAGAGGGCAACATCGCGATTATCAAGGGCGATCCAGGTGATCCCAACGCCCTGTTCCTGCTTGAAGGCATGATGGAAGTCCTGCAGCCAATGATCGACGCAGGTACCGTGACCATCGCTGGTGAGGCCTTCACCGACGGCTGGAAGCCAGAGAACGCACAGAAGAACATGGAGCAGATTCTGACCTCTACCAACAACGAGATCGACGCTGTTCTGGCTGAAAACGACGGCATGGCCGGCGGTGCAATCGCTGCGCTGACAGCTCAGGGCATGGACGTGCCAGTTGGCGGTCAGGACGGCGACCTTGCCGCGCTGAACCGGGTTGCACGTGGCACGCAGACTGTGTCCGTGTGGAAGAACTCCCGCGATCTGGGCAAGCGCGCTGCTGAAATCGCAGTCGCTCTGGCTGAAGGCACTGCACTTGACGCAGTTCCCGAAGCACAGAAGTGGGCTGGCGGCGAAAAAGGCGTTGAGATGAACGCAATCTTCCTAGCCCCGACTCCGATCACCGCTGACAACCTGAACCTGGCCATCGACGCAGGACAGATCTCGAAAGAGCAGGCTTGTGAAGGTGCAATGGACACGGTTGCTGCCTGCCAGTAACCCCTAATCCAACCGGCGCGGGGGGCGACCCCCGCGCCGGTTTTATTAATACCCTGACGCAGTTTTGCGTCATCTTCTTCGCGTGAATGGTCGCCGGGTTCTGCCCGCTGCGGGACCCACGCGCCGAATTCGCCACACCCCGCGCAGGAATTGCTATGACCGATACCACGAACGCCCCCGCGGTGCCCTCGAACCCACCGCCCAGTCACGCGAAGAAGAATAGCGCATGGTCGCGCTTTTTGACCGCGACCGAGCTGGACACGCGCCTGATAGGCATGGTGGCCGCGCTGATCCTGATCTGGGGTGGCTTTCACATGTACGGCGTTCTGGTTAACGGGCAGGGCTTTTTCCTGACGCCCCGAAACCTGTGGAACCTGAGCGTTCAGACCGCATCCATCGGGATCATGGCCACCGGCATGGTACTGGTTATCATCACCCGCCACATCGACCTGTCCGTTGGTTCCATCCTTGGCTTTACGGCCATTCTTATGGGTATGATGCAGGTCAACATTCTACCTCAATATCTGGGGCTGGGCCATCCGGCGATCTGGATCATTACGGTCGTCTTCGGCATCATCTGCGGCATGATGATCGGAGGCTTTCAGGGCTCGCTGGTTGCATATGGTGGCATTCCCGCGTTCATTGTGACGCTGGGCGGCCTGCTGGTCTGGCGCGGTTGCGCCTTTCTTGTGGCCCGCGGTGAAACGATTTCCCCCGTTGATGTGACGTTCTCGTTGCTTGGCGGCGGGCCTTACGGCTCTGTCGGTGCCACGGGATCGTGGATCGTGGGTTTGACCATCTGCGCCGGTATCGTCTTTATGATCGTGAACGGCCGCCGTCAGCGCACCAAGTTCAAGTTCGCCAAACGTCCCTATTCAGCCGACATTTTTCTTGCGGTGCTGGGCTGCGCGGCTGCCATCGGCGCGGTGTTGCTCGTCAACTCCTACGCCTGGCCGACCGGCATCGTTAAGCAATACATTGCTGCCAATAACCTGACCGTCGAGCCGTCAGAGTTATTCATCAGCCACGGTTTCGCAATCCCCGTGCTGATCCTTGTGGTCGTTGCCGTCACCATGAACTTTGTGATGAACAACACCCGCTTTGGCCGCTACGTGTTTGCCATCGGCGGCAACCCCGAAGCCGCCGCACTGGCCGGTATCGACACCAAGTGGATGACGGTCAAGATCTTCGCGATCATGGGCGGTCTGGCGGGCCTGTCGGCGGTCGTCGCCTCGGCGCGCCTAAACTCTGCCACTAACGCATTGGGCACGCTGGACGAGCTTTACGTCATCGCCGCAGCCGTCATTGGCGGCACCTCGCTTGCGGGCGGTGTCGGCACGATCTTTGGCGCGATCCTTGGCGCGCTGGTCATGCAGTCGCTGCAGTCTGGCATGGTGCTGATCGGCTTTGACGCCGGCATGCAGCAGGTCGTTGTTGGCTCCGTGCTCGTGCTCGCTGTCTTCCTCGACATCCTCTACCGCCGCAAATCGAAGTAAGGGTCTGACATGACTGAAAAATCTCACATCGACCGTACCGGCACGCCGCTGGTCGAAATGCGCAACATCTCGATCTCATTTGGCGGTATTCAGGCTGTGGATGACGTCACTGTGGACCTTTATCCCGGTGAGGTCGTCGGCCTGCTGGGGCACAACGGCGCTGGTAAATCGACGCTGATAAAGATCCTGTCGGGGGCCTATGCCGCCGACAGCGGAGAGATCTACGTCAACGGCGAAAAAGCCACGATCGACAACCCACGCGACGCGCGAGACTATAACATCGAGACGATCTACCAGACGCTTGCGCTGGCCGATAACCTTGATGCCGCGTCGAACCTGTTTCTGGGCCGCGAGTTGACGACCAAATTTGGCATGGTCGACGACGCCCAGATGGAAGCGGAATGCCGCAAGATCATGCACCGCCTGAACCCAAACTTCAAAAAGTTCGCAGAGCCTGTGTCGGCGCTTTCGGGCGGCCAGCGTCAGTCCGTCGCCATCGCACGCGCGGTGTACTTCGACGCCAAAATCCTGATCATGGACGAGCCGACCGCAGCCCTTGGCCCACAAGAAACCCAGATGGTGGCCGAGCTGGTGCAGGAACTGAAACGTCAAGGTCTGGGGATCTTCTTGATTTCCCACGATATTGCCGACGTGATGGAGCTGTGCGACCGTGTGTCCGTGATGAAGAACGGCCAGCTGGTCGGAACTGAAAACGTCGAGGACGTCACCGACGACGACATCCTTGGCATGATAATCCTTGGCAAGAAACCCGGGGCAAAGGCAGCTTAAATGTATATCGGACTCGATCTCGGGACCTCCGGGCTCAAGGGCATCGTCATTGACGATGCCCAAGTCGTTTTGGCCGAAGCCACAGCGCCCTCGAGCGTGCAACGTCCCCATGACGGCTGGTCAGAACAAATGCCCGCTGACTGGATCACGGCGGCAGAGGCGGTCTTGGACAGCCTTGCGGGGCAGGTGGACATGGGGGCCGTGCGCGGCATCGGCTTGTCTGGCCATATGCACGGCGCGACCCTGCTGGGCGCGGATGATGCGGTGCTGCGGCCGTGCATCCTGTGGAATGACACTCGCTCTGCGGCGGAAGCGGCAGAGCTGGACGCCAACCCCTATTTTCGCCGCCTGACCGGGAATATCGTCTTTCCAGGCTTTACCGCGCCCAAGCTGGCGTGGGTGCGCAATAACGAGCCTGATACATTCAAAGAGGTCGCCAAGGTCCTGTTGCCAAAGGATTATCTGCGCCTGTGGTTGACGGGCGAGTACCTGGCCGAGATGTCCGACGCCGCTGGCACCAGCTGGCTGGACGTTGGGGTGCGGGACTGGTCGGACGAACTGCTCGCGGCCACCGGCCTGACCCGCGATCACATGCCGCGCCTTGTCGAAGGCTCTGCTGTGTCGGGCCAGGTCCGCGCCGCATTGGCCACCCGCTGGGGCCTTGGCAATGTCGTTGTCGCAGGCGGCGGCGGTGACAATGCTGCCAGCGCTGTTGGCGTCGGGATCGTGAAGCCGGGGCAGGCGTTTGTGTCGCTCGGCACCTCTGGCGTGCTCTTTGCTGCCTCTGCCAACTATCAACCCGACGCCGCCAGCGCCGTGCACACCTTCTGCCATGCGCTACCAGATACATGGCACCAGATGGGCGTTATCCTGGCTGCCGCCGATGCGCTGAATTGGTGGGCCGGTGTCGCGGGCGAGAGTGCGTCCACCTTGACCGGATCGCTGGGTGCCTTGCAGGCCCCGTCGCGCACCCTGTTCCTGCCGTACTTGGGCGGCGAACGCACACCGCACAACGACGTAAAAATACGCGGTCAGTTCATGCATCTGGACCACGCCACTGACCGCACCGCCATGACTCGCGCTGTGCTGGAAGGGGTCACCCACGCCTTTCGCGACAGCTTTGACGCGCTGACAGGGACTGGAACCCGCATCGACCGCCTGATTGGCGTCGGCGGCGGCACCAAGTCGGATTATTGGGTGCAAGCGATCGCCACTTCGCTGGGCCTGCCGGTCGATCTGCCCGTCGCGGGCGATTTTGGCGGGGCCTTTGGTGCTGCGCGTCTGGGGCTGATGGCGGCGACCGGCGCTGGTGTTGAGGCCTGTGGGACGCCGCCGATTGCGCGGACAGTGGAGCCTGTGGCGGAGTTTCAAGACGACTTTTCCGAGTCGTATGCGCGGTATCGCGCGGGGTATGTGGCGCTGCGCGATTTGAGCTGAGGGCGGCGCAGGGGGAGAGGTCGGAGAGGACGCTGCCCCCGGCCTGCGGCCTCCCCCGAGGTATTTTTGACGAGAAGAAAGCAGGACCGCCCGGGGGATCGGGCGGTCCTTTTGGTTCAGTTCAACTCGATTTCGTATTCGCTGGCTAGGCGAGCGTTGACCGCGTCAACGGAGGCCAGCAGGCTGTCGAGTGCCTCTGGGCCGCCATCTACATTGGCGCGGAACCAGTCCTGCACCGGGGCTGCAGCGTCCTCGAAGGCCTGCTTTTCCTCGGCGGTGGGGACGTAGACTTCGCCGCCAGCGGCGGTGAAGGCGGCGTAGGCGTCGATGGATTTACGCTTGGGGCTGGCGAAGGTCGCCTGCTGCAGCTGATAGAAGCCGTCGGCCACGATCTTGCGCATATCTTCTGGCATATCCATGAACTTGGCGTTGTTCATGAACCACAATGCGCCCATGTAGGCGTGCTGGTCGAGCGTCAGATACTTTAGGCCTGCGTCGGGAAATTTCATCGACATGATGTCGGTGATGCCGTTTGCTGTGCCTTCAACGACGCCGGTTTGCAGCGAGGTGAACAGCTCGGGCCACGGAATAGCAGTAGGTGCCGCGCCCCATGCGGTAGCGAGGACCTGCGGCAGCTCGGCCGGGACAGTGCGGATTTTCAGGCCGGCCAGATCGTCAGGCGTGTGGATCGTCTTGTTCACGTTGGCGACGTTGCGCCAGCCGCCGGTGTTGCCGATAGTCATCAGGCGGATCGTGTCGCCAGAGCTTTCCCGGACCATGTTGCGCATGGTGGCGACGAAGGGCGAGCCGTTGTCGAGTACCGATTCAGCCACGCGGTCATCGGCCATCAGGTACGGTAGGTCGAGAACCTGCACAAACGGAAACAGCGACGCGGTGCCGCCAGAGGTCGCGATGTATATGTCGATGGAGCCTTCGGCGACACCTTCGAGGCATTCTTCGCCGGTGGAGCACAGCTGCGTGCCAATGAACATTTCGACTTCGATTGCGCCGTTAGAGGCGGCCTCGACGTAGTTTTTGAACACGACCAGTCCGTCGTAATCTTCGTCGTTTTCATTGCTGTTGGCGGTGGCGCGCAGTGTATAGGTCGCGTCCTGCGCCCATGCTGTGGTGGCCGTGCTGGCCAGCAGTGCGGCGGTTATTGCGCCAGTGATAAGGTGTTTCATGGTCTCTCTCCCTTGGTTGTTTTCGTGTAGTTTCGCGTCAGTTAGCAAAGCCAGTCAAGCGTGGAATTGTCATGGAAATCGCGGGGATATAGGTGATCAAGAAGATCACCAGCACCTCGACCGCGAGGAATGGCAGAATGGCTTTTGCGATGGTTTCGACCCGTTCGCCCGACACGGTTGAGGCGACGAACAAGACCAACCCCATCGGCGGTGTGGCAAGGCCAACGGTCAGGTTCACGGACATGATCATTGCAAAATGGATCGGATCGACGCCAAGCGAGACAAAGATTGGCCCCAGGATCGGGCCCAAGATGATGATTGCTGGGCCCGCATCAAGGAACATGCCGACAACGAAAAGCAGGATGTTGATGAGAAACAGCAGGATCAAAGGATTGTTCGATAGGGACAGCATATAGTCCGAGAGTATCTGCGGCGCGTATGACAGGGATACGACGGTCTTGAACGCGACTGCGGCCCCCACCAGCAGCAGGACAGCCGCCGTGCCGAGGGCGGATTTGCTGAGCACTGCCCGGAGGTCAGCGATGGTCATCGAGCGCAGCACGACAAAGCTGATGACCAGCGCATAGGCGACGGCAACGGCAGAGGCTTCTGTCGGGGTGAATATACCGATCAGGATGCCGCCCAGAATGATGATGGGCGTCTGCATCGGGGCCACGGCCTTTTTGCAGATCAGGCGGAAGTCGTGGCTGACCCGTTTGCGATAGCCCAGCAGGATCAGGTGGGTGGGGATCAGCATGATTGCGAACAGCAAAAGACCGGGGATTACGCCCGCACCGGGGATGAAACCGGTCACGGCATACATCAGATAGGCGAAGTTCATCCGCAGCAGGATCAGGCTGACCCAGTATTCCAAGCGGCTTATGGTCTGGCCGGGGTGGACGATGCGTTCAGCTTTGGGCAGGTCATAGCGGTCGGCCATCATCCAGACCGTGGCCATGAGGCCCAGACCGATTAAAATGCCAGGCACGATGCCCGCTAGGAACAGGGCGGCGACGGATTCACCCATGACATAGGCATAGATGATCATGATGCCGCTTGGCGGGATGATCGGGCCGATGACAGAGCTGGCAGCGGTGATCGCAGCGGCAAAGCGGCGGGTATAGCCGTTCTTTTCCATCGCCGGGATCAGGGTCGAGCCAAGCGCGCTGACGTCGGCCACGGCAGAGCCGGACATACCTGCGAACAGGAAGCTGGACAGGATGTTGACGTGGGCAAGGCCGCCGCGCAAATGACCGATGAAGGCTTGGGCAAATTCCACGAGGCGCATGGTGATGCCGCCGCGGTTCATGATTTCGCCGGCCAGCATGAAGAATGGCAGGGCCATTAGCGGAAAGCTGTCCATGCCGTTGTAAAGGTTGCGGTACAGGCCCGCGACGACATTGCGGGTGTCACCTTCAATCAGGATCAGTGCGATGGGGGACACCATCAGCGCAAAGACGATGGGCAAGCCAATCAGGATCAGAAACAGGAAGAAGGGTAAAAACAAAAGCAGCATTTATTCAGCCATCACGGTCTGGTCGCCCAGCGGTGTCAGGCGCGCCGCTCCGCCTAGTAATGTGATGATCTGGCGAAGGATCAGCTCTATGTTGACGAGTATCAGCAAGGTGACGCCGACGAAAAGAGAGGCGAACATCCATTGGTTCTTGAACTTGATGCTTTCGCCGCCGAACCAGTCCAGCGGCAGGCGCATGGACGGCATCGTGCCGCGCCCGGACAGGCTGACGACGTGGTTGTTCAACCCGCGATCCCACATGATGCACAGTACCCATAGCGACAGCGACAGCAACACAAGGGTCAGGATCCCAGCGGCAATGCGGGGCAGGGCGCGTTCCACCATGTCGATGGCGACAAAGCCGCCCTGCCGGTAGGCGACGGGGGCCATCAGGCCGGTCATCCACAGCATGCCAAAGCGGGCAGCTTCTTCTGTCCAGCGGGGGGCGTCGTTCAGCACATAGCGGAAAAATACCTGCCCCAGAATGAAGCACACCATCAAAGCCAGCAGCGTGACCGCAATGACGCGGCCTGCCGCCAGCAGTCCGGTATTCAACCGTTGAAGAGGCCAAAGGACCCCAAACAGGACCGGCATGCCGGCTCCTCCCCTGTTATGCCCGATTGTGGGCGATCTGTTCTGTGCTGCGCACGTCGGGGGGCCACCCCCCCGCCGCTTTGCGACTCCCTCCGGAATATTTCCGACGAGAAGAAAAGGGTAGATCAGTCTGTCGTAGCGAACGCACCGTATTGTCTGGCGTGAAAGACAAGTGGGTCGCCGCCGCCGTGGTGGGCCTTGGTCACGCGGCCGACGACGATGACGTGATCGCCTGCGTCGTGGGTGGCCTCTAAGTTGCATTCAAAGGTCGCAAGCGCGCCTTCGATGATAGGCATACCGCAATGGGACAGGTGCATCGGTACCTTGGAAATCGCAGTTTTGGACGCGATGATCGCGGTGCAGATGTCGCGCTGATCGGCGCTTAGGACATGCACTGCAAAGCGGCGTGCGCCTGCAAAATGCTCGAACCGTTTGCTGGATTTTGCGGGCGACCACAGCACCATCGGCGGGTCAAGCGAGACGCTGGCAAAGCTGTTCGCCACAATGGCGACTGGACCATCGGGGCTGTCGGTCGTGATGACCGTTACGCCGGTTACAAAAGTGCCCAAAGCGTCGCGAAAGCTGGCCGCGTCGCTGGAGGGATCGAACGTCTGAATGGTACCTGCGTCCATTTATGCAACCTCGTGTCCGAGGGCGGTGGTATAGAGCTGATACCACGCCTGACGGCTCATTTTAATCTTCAGGGCGTCCGCCAGCGTGGCGATACGGCTCAGGGTATTGGTGCCCATGACGGGCAGGATATTGGCAGGATGCGCCAGCAACCAGGCAACCGCAATGGCCGCCGTATCGGTACTGGAATCTTCGGCCATTTGTGTCATCAGGGCATGCAGTTGCGGCCCTCCCGCGCTGTCCATCAAGCGCCCGCCGCCCAGCGGCGACCATGCCATGATGGGCTTGGCGTGCTGCTGCAGGTGGGCCACATCGCCGTTCGTAAAGGGGGCAAGGTTCGCCAGCGACAGTTCGATTTGGTTGGTGGCCAGGGGCGTGGTCATGCCCGATTGCAGCAAGGACCAGTCCCACGGGCGAAAGTTTGACACGCCCACAGCGCGGACCTTGCCAGAGGCGACCAGATCGTCAAGCGCACGGCCCGTTTCCAGATGATCCATCAGCGGATCAGGGCGGTGGATCAGCAGCATGTCGATCGTGTCGATGCCCATTAGCGACAGGGACGCATCGACCGATGCATTGATATGCGCGCGGCTGGTGTCGTAATGCTTGACCGTGGCACCGGCGTGGCGACCCGCGTCAACCACGATGTCGCATTTGGTCACGACCTCGATCTTGTCTTTCAGGGCGGGGGCCTGTTTCAGCGCTGCGCCCATGATTTCTTCCGCCATATAGCCGCCGTAGATGTCAGCCTGATCCATCGTGGTGATGCCCTGATTAAGGCACGCCTCGATCTTGGCCTGCACTTGCTTGGGGCTGGTGTCTTCGTCATCGCCTAGCCGCCACATACCGTAAACGATACGGCTGAAATCGACGGTGTCGGTCATCTTGGTGCGGTTCATGTGCGGGGTCCTGCGCCAAGCGGCGTCTGCGGTGTGGTCAATGGCACCCGGCCATAAGCTTCGGGCAGTGAACATGTTTTTAGGTTTGGCATGACCCTAGAGCCGAAATGCTGGGCTTCTTCGATATGCGGATAGCCCGAGAAGATGAAGGCGCGGATGCCCATTTTTTGGTAGTCTTCGATTTTGGACAGGATCTGGTCGGTGGACCCGACCAGTGCCGCGCCGCAGCCCGACCGTGCCCGCCCAACCCCGGTCCACAGGCCCGGTTCGGTATAGCCGAATTGGTCCGCCAATTCGCGGGCACGGGCCTGATGGGCGACGCCAAGGCTGATGCTGTCGTGGGCGCGATCGCGGATCATTTTACCATATTCATCGTCGAGCTTGCTTGCGATATACTCGGCATATTCTTTCGCCTCGGCCTCTGTGTCGCGCACGATCATGTGGACGCGCAGACCGTAATCCAGCGTGCGCCCGTGGGCGGCGGCGCGGGCGTTTACGTCTTGCATCCGCTGGGCCAGAACGTCCTTGGTTTCGGGCCACATCAAATAAACGTCGCATTGCGAGCCGCACAGTTCCAGCGCGTCGGGACTGTAGCCGCCGAAGTAAAGCAGCGGACCACCGGTCTGATATGGCGTCGCGGGCTCAGTAGAAACGTTTTTGAAATCATAGACTTCACCGGTGAAGTTAATCTTGTCCCGCGTCCACGCTTGACGCAGAATCTCGACCACTTCGTGGCTGCGACGATAACGGAAGGCGCTGTCAGCCTTTTCGCCGGGGAAATCGCTGCTGATGACGTTCAGCGTTAGACGGCCCTTGAGCATGTGATCCAGCGTGGCGACCGTGCGGGCCAGCATGATGGGCTGCATCTCTCCGCAGCGGATAGCGGCCAGGAAATTGATTCTGTCGGTCAGCGGAGCCATGGCGGCAACATAGGACAGCGTGTCCTGGCCGACCTGATATGAGGACGGGGCCAGCAGGTTGCGGAAACCTTGACGCTCTGCCTCTAGCCCGATGTCGCGGCAATGCTCCCAGCTGGACCGCAGGACGCCGTCCGGCACGCCCAGAAACTGGTAATCATCAGAGCAAAGGGCCGAGAACCAGGACACCTCGGCTGCATCAAGATCGTGGCTGGTGATGGGGACAACAGGATCGGTCATGGCTGGGTCCTCGGTCTTGGTGACAGGGCTTGCATAGCATGGGATTTGAAGTGTAACAATAGTGTATCAATCTGGAGTGACACCGTGCCACCCAAGCCTCCCTTGCCCAAATACGTTCAGGTCAGCGAACGCTTGATACGGGAAATCGCAGCGGGCCACTTGGCCGATGGCTCTCGTCTGCCCAATGAACGGGCGATGGCGCACGATCTCGACCTCTCCGTCGGAACGCTGCGAAAGGCCTTGGCATTGCTCACAGATCAAGGATTGTTGGTCCGAGTTCAGGGATCGGGAAATTACATTTGCCACCGGCCGGACGTGCAGTCGGTTTACGGCTTTTTCCGGCTGGAGCGCCCGAATGGCGGCGGCTTGCCCACGGCCTCGGTGCTGGACGTGACGCTCTGCCCCAAGCCGCAGGACGCGCCGGCCTTTGGGGCTTCTGCGCAGGGCTGGCGCATCCGCCGCCTGCGCCGCATCGACAATGTCCCCATCGCGGTTGAGGAGATCTGGCTGGACCAGGGGCGCGCCTCTCGGCTGTCAGCGGATGATCTGTCAGACTCGCTGTATCGCCATTACCGCGACCGGTTGGGACTGGTAATTACAGCGGTAGAGGATCGCATCGGTATGCGCGCTGTGCCGGATTGGGCACCGCAAGATTTTGCGGTTCCGCCCGGCAACATGGCCGCCCACATCTCGCGGATCAGCCGCGCGGAGGACCGGGAACGGGCAGAGTTTTCACGCACATGGTTTGATCATGAAAAGGCGCGCTACGTGTCGCGCATGGGACGAGGGTAAAATGTCGAAAATAGTGAACTACGGGCTGATTGGCTGCGGGATGATGGCGCAAGAGCACGTCCGCAACATCGCCTTGCTGCCGGATGCCGCCGTCACGGTTGTTTACGATCCGGTGGACGATCTGGCACACGCCGCCGCGCGGCTGGCTGGCGGGGCGCGGGTCGCAGCCAGCCTTGATGATCTACTGGCCGAGACTGATATGGACGCGCTGGTCATCGTCAGTCCGAATGACTGCCACCTGCCGCAATTGCGCCAGATCGTGGCGCAGCGCCCTCTGCCGATACTATGCGAAAAACCTCTGTTCGTTGATCCATCCGAGGCAGAGGCCGTGGAAGATCTGTTCCGCGATTATCCGCACCCGGTCTGGGTCGCGATGGAATACCGCTACATGCCCCCCGTCGCCGCTTTTGTGGCGCAGGCCGAGGCCGCGACCGGTGGCATCAAGATGCTGACCATTCGCGAGCATCGCTTTCCGTTCCTGCCCAAGATCGGCGACTGGAACCGCTTTAACGCCCGCACCGGAGGCACGCTGGTGGAAAAGTGCTGCCACTTCTTCGACCTGATGCGGCTGATCGTGCAGTCAGAGCCAGTGCGCATCATGGCCAGCGGCGGGCAGGCGGCGAACCATCTGGACGAGGTCTATGACGGGCGCACTCCTGACATTTGGGACAACGCCTTTGTCATTGTGGATTTTGCCAACGGTGCCCGCGCAATGCTAGAGCTGTGCATGTTCGCCGAAGGCGCACGTTTCCAAGAGGAAATCTGCGCCCTCGGCCCGAAGGGCAAGATCGAGGTGCAGGTGCCTGGTCCCGGCCGCTTCTGGCCGCCCGCCTTGGGCGCGGCCCCGATCCCGACCCTGACCGTCAGCCCCCGCGATCCCAAGGGGCCCTATACGGTTGAAATCCCCGTCGATCCGCAGCTGCTGGCGGCCGGCGATCATAACGGCGCGACCTTTTACCAGCACCAGCGCTTTGCCGCGGCTGTGCGCGCCGAAGCCGGGGTCGAGGTGACTGTCGCCGACGGCGCAATGGCCGTGCGCATGGGTATGGCGGCGCAGCAATCCGCACGTGACGGTCAGGCTGTGACGCTGATCTAAAACTTTTCGTACGAAAAATCTTCCCCCTTCAGCCCTGGGCCTTTTTCCAGTCCCGGGCGATCTTGTTCGCCAGTGACCACTTGTGCACTTCCGTCGGGCCGTCATAAATCCGGAACGCCCGGATTTCACGAAACACCTTTTCGACGATGGTGTCCGCGGTCACGCCCTGACCGCCCATGACCTGCACGCAATTGTCGGCGACGCGCATCAGCGCCTCTGACACGGCAACCTTGGTCATTGACGATTCCGTCGTGCCATAAGCCCCGCTGTCCAGCACGTCAGCGCACCACAGGGTCATCAGTTCGGCCTGTTTCAGATCGATCCGGTTCTGCGCCAGCATAAAACCGACGCCTTCATGTTCGATCAGTGGTTTGCCAAAGGCTTGGCGGCGGTTGGCGTAGTCGGTCGCAATTTCCTGCGCCCGCACGCAGGCTCCAAGCCAGCGCATGCAGTGGGACAAGCGCGCCGGGGCCAGCCGCACTTGCGCATAGCGAAAACCTTCGCCCGCCTCGCCCAGCATCTGATCTGCGGGCAGGCGCAGGTTGTCGATCTCGATCTCTGCATGGCCGCCGGGCATGGAGTTGTCGATGGTGTCTAAAATACGCACCGTGCGGATCGCCGGGTGCGGCAAGTCCACAAGGAACATGCAGGCACCATCGTCGGATTTCGCCATGATGATGCCGACCTTGGCCCCCTCGGCCCCGGTGATATAGGTCTTGAGCCCGTTGATGACCCAGTGATTGCCGTCAGGCGCACAGGTGGTTTTCATCATCGATGGATCGGATCCCGCGCCTCCGTCCGGTTCGGTCATGAAAAAGGCTGAGCGGGCATCCCCAGAGACGAGCGGGTCCAGAAACCGGGCCTTCAGATCATCGCTAGCGACTTTACCCAAGAGGAACATGTTACCCTCATCCGGGGCGGCGGTGTTCAGCGCGACGGGGCCCAGCGGCGACAGGCCAGAGCGGATGAGAACTGCGGCGGTCTCACGCTGTGTCAGGTGGCCTGTGCCGCCGGGGATATGGGGCGTCATCAGGCCAGCAGTGCGGGCTTTCGCGCGCAGCTCTGTGACCAGTTCTTCAGACGGGCCGTGGGCCCCTTGGCGGGGGTCCTGCTCGAAGGGGGCGACGATATCGCGGACGAAGGATTCGACTTTGTCGGCGAGCTCCAGCGCACGGTCGCTGATTCCGCGCCGTTCCAGGAGCGGGTTCATTTCGGGGCCATGCGGATGGCACCGTCAAGGCGGATGACTTCGCCGTTCAGCATGATGTTGTCCACGATGGACAGGACAAGTTTGGCGTAATCCGCCGGGTCGCCAAGGCGAGGTGGAAAGGGCACCTGACGCCCAAGGCTCTCCTGAGCCTCGGCGGGCAGGCTTTCCATCAGGGGTGTCAGGAACAGGCCCGGCGCGATGGTCATAACGCGAATGCCAAAGCGGGCCATTTCCCGCGCGACCGGCAGGGTCATGGCGGCGATGCCGCCTTTGGAGGCAGCATAGGCCGCTTGCCCGATCTGCCCGTCGAAGGCTGCGACAGAGGCGGTGTTGATAATCACGCCGCGTTCCTCGCCCACTTGATCGAGGCGCTGCATCGCCGCCGCCGCCTGCGCCATGACATTGAAACTGCCTGCGAGGTTTACGTTCACGGTGGCCATGAAATCGGCCAGCGGCAAGGCGTCGCCGTTGCGGTTGACCACCTTGGCTGGCGGGGCAATGCCGGCGCAGTTCACTATTATGCGCGCAGGCCCATGGGCGGCGGCGGCATCGCTGATCGCCTGCGCCACGCTGGCCGGGTCTGTCACGTCGGTCTGGCTAAATACGCCGCCGATGTCTTGTGCAATGGCCCTGCCCGCGTCGGTATTTCGGTCAAAGATTGCGACGCGTGCCCCGGCTGCAGCCATGGCGCGTGCTGTGGCGGCTCCAAGGCCAGAGGCCCCGCCTGCCACGATGGCGGACTGTCCTGTGATATTCATGTGGTTCCCTCCCTGTGCGCCCTGCGGCGCGCCTGGGCGCACTGTGGCATTGACCTTTGGCAAAGGTCCAGACCCCGACGCATCGCAGTGGCCTGAAGCGCGGGGCGACAGGTTGGAGGGGGGCAGCCCCCCGTCGCTTTGCGACTCCCCCCGAGATATTTTTGACCAGAAGAAGCGGGGGGCTGCGTTAGGCCTCGGTCTCCGGATCTGGGGTGGTGTAGCCGAGGGCGAGGTCGCATGCCGTATCAAGGGGATCGCGATCTGCGGGGTCGCCGTAGCCGCCGCCGCCGGGAAATGCTAGGCGGATGCGGGCTCCTTGCGGGATGGGCTGCTGGCCTTTGCTGCGCAGCGGGGTGCCGTCGTCCAACGACAGCGTCGTGGGGGCACCGGGGCCGCCGCCATGTCGGCCACGCGCCGGATGATCGACACGGTCGAACATGGCAGAGAAGTCGGCGACATAGCCGCTCCGTGTTCCGACCTCCATCAACTGACCAAGGCCGCCGCGGAATTGGCCTGCGCCGCCGGAATCAGGTCGTAGTTCCTTGCGCCAGATGATGATGGGACCGGCATGCTCTGTTGCTTCGACCGGCATGGTCATCACGCCAGAGGGGAAGGCGGTGGCGGACAGCCCGTCCAGCGCGGGCCGAGCCCCGGTGCCGCCAGAGTTGAAGGTCAGCACTTGGGCGCGGATTGCGCCGTCTGGTGCGTTCTTGCCGGGGCGCAGGGAGAGTTGAAAGTTGCACAGACAGCCCGCGCCTTCGGCCGGGACCACGCCTGGTAGCAGTTGATCAAGGGCGGCAAAGACCGTGTCGGGCACCAGATGGCCAATGACATGGCGCAGCGCCACGGGCGCGGGATGCACTGCGTTGACAATCGTGTCCTTTAGCGCAGTCACGCGAAACGGGGCGAGGCTGGCGGCGTTGTTCGGGATATCGGGCGCGATGGCGCATTTTAGGGCATAGCAGGCATAGGCCTTGGTATAGACCAGCGGTACGTTGATCCCCTTAGGGTCCAGCCCGCTGGTGCCGGTCCAGTCGCACAGCACATGGTCCGCGTTGATGCTGACCGTGACGCACAGATCAACCGGGGCGGCATAGCCGTCGATGCGCATTTGCCCTGTGGCGGTGCCCATTGGCAGGGCGGCGATCCGTGCCAGCGTGGCCGCGTGCGAGCGGGTCAGGATGAAATCGGCCACGGCACCCAGATCAGGCAGGGCGAACTCTGCCAGCATCTGGATCAGGCGCTGCTGGCCGATCCGGTTGCAGGTGCTGAGCGCGTAAAGGTCTCCGATCAGCTGATCCGGTTCGCGCACATTGGCGCGCAGTAGCTGCACCAGCGTCTGATCGACGGCGCCTGCGCTGGCAAAGCGCATGATCGGGATCTGCATCCCTTCCTCGAAGATCGAGTTCCCATCGGCCCCGAAACCGCGCCCGCCGATGTCGACGACATGGGCGGTGCAGGCGAAGAAGCCGACAAGCGCCTCTTCATGAAAGACCGGCGTGACGACGGTGAAATCGTGCAGGTGGCCGGTGCCTTTCCAAGGATCATTGGTCAGATAGACATCGCCGTCGCGCATGGTGTCCCGGCCGATGGTGTCGATGAAATGCGGCACCGCGTCGGCCATCGCATTCACATGCCCCGGCGTGCCGGTGACCGCCTGCGCCAGCATCGCACCGCTTGCGGCATAGACCCCGGCGGATAGATCGCCAGCCTCCCTCACGCTGGTGGAAAAGGCGGTGCGGATCAGCGCCTGCGCCTGTTCCTCGACAATCGAGATCAGGCGCGTCCACATGACTTGCAGCTGGACGGGGGATAGGGCGGGTCGGGTGGCGGGGGACGTCATGACTTTGCCTCCAATGCGATGCAGCCGTCTGGCAGGACGCGGGCGTTGCGGCTGGGGGGGACGATGATCGTGGTCTCGTCCTCGGTGATGGCGGCGGGGCCGGGCAGGGTCGTGCCGGGGGGAAGGGCGTTTCGGGCGTAGATAGCGGCTGTGCCGAATTGACCTGTCGCCGCATCGAGGATGGGGCGAGAGCCTGTCGGTGCCGGGCTGGCGGCTGCAGAGGCCTCCTTGACCGGGACGGCGGCGGCGACGGGGGTTCTGGCGTTGACTGACCAGACTGTGATCTCTGGCAACATGCCCTGCACCGTGCGGCCGAACAGGTCGGTATATTCTGCCTCGAACCGAGCTAGAATGATCGCCGGATCGGCGCTCTCCGCAAGTTCCGCGCTCAAAGGCACGGGGATGTCCCAGCCTTGCCCGCGATAGCGCATGAAAACCTTATAGTCGCAGCTGATCGGAGCGTCCGCATCGCAGGACCGCACGAAGGCTGTCGCCTCAAACCGCATCTGGGCGAACAGATCGCGCACTGCGCCCGTGTCGAAGGCGTCGAGTGGTATGAGAACGCTGCGCGTCGCCTCGAAGCTGAAGGGTGCCCGCAGAAATCCAATGGCAGAGCCAACGCCCGCTCCTCGCGGGATCAGACAGCGGGTGATGCCTAGTTTTTCGCACAGGCGCGCGGCGTGCAAGGGGGCGGCACCGCCAAAGGCGATCATGGTATAGCCGGCCAGATCCTCGCCGTTTTCCACCGCATGGACGCGGGCGGCGTTGGCCATGTTTTCGTCAACGACCTCTGCCACGCCCCAAGCGGCTTCGGTGACATCCATCTGCAACGGAATGCCGATCTGCGCGGCGATTGATTCCTGCGCGGCCTGTGTGTGCAGCGGGATCGTGCCGCCGGCAAAGCCTGCCGCATCCAGCTTGCCCAGCAACAGGTCAGCGTCCGTGACCGCAGGCTGCGTGCCGCCACGGCCATAGCAGGCGGGGCCGGGTTCCGATCCGGCGCTGTGCGGGCCGACGGTGATGCGGCTGAGCGCGTCCACATGCGCGAGCGATCCGCCGCCCGCGCCGATTTCGACCATGTCGATCACTGGGATCGAAATGGGCATCCCAGAGCCCTTTTTGAAGCGGTAAGAGCGGGCCACCTCGAACACCCTCGCGGTCTTCGGCGACTGGTCCCGGATCAGGCAAATCTTGGCCGTGGTGCCGCCCATGTCAAAGGACAGTACCTTGTCCAGCCCGTGCTGCGCGGCGATATCGGCGGCAAATACCGCGCCGCCTGCGGGACCGGATTCCACCAACCGAACAGGAAAGTCGGCGGCGGTCGTGATATCCATGATCCCGCCGCCAGAGTGCATCAGGAACACCGGGCAGGCGGCCCCTTCAGCCGCCAATCGGTCTGACAATCGGTGCAAATAACTCGCGATCAGCGGCTGGATATAGGCATTGGCGATGGTGGTGCTGAAGCGTTCGTATTCGCGCATCTGCGGCGAGACGTCCGATGACAGCGAGACCATGACGCCCGGCAATTCCTGCGCCAGCACTTCGCGGATCATCCGCTCGTGCGCGGGGTTGGCATAGGCGTGCAGCAGGCCGACAGCGATTGAGGTGAAGGCGAGGTGGCGTAGCTGGTGGCACAGCGCCACGACGCCCGCGCGGTCCAGCGCGATCAGCACGCCGCCGTCTGCGTCCATCCGCTCGCGCACAGTGAAGCGCTGATCACGTGGTAGCAGCGGCAGGGGCAGCGTCAGGTTTAGGTCGTATTGCTCGAACCGCGACTCGCTGCGCATTTCGATGACATCGCGAAAGCCATCGGTGGTGATCAGGGCCGTATGTGCCCCGCGCCGCTCGATAAGGGCATTGGTCGCCAGCGTCGTGCCGTGGATGATCTGACCGATGCGGTCCGGGGTGATGCCTGCCTTGGCGCAGACCTGGTGCAGACCGGTGACGATGGCATCTTCTGGCGCGGCATAGGTGGTCAGAACCTTGGTCGATACGCGGGCTGCGCCCACCTCTAGCACCACGTCTGTAAAGGTTCCGCCGATATCCGCGCCCAGCCGGATCTTGGGGTCTGTCATGGTTTTGGTCCCTGCCTTGGTCGCGTAACGCTAGCAAGGCCGCGGGGGCAGGGGAACCGCATTGTGGTGCGTGGCGGTTGTGCTGGGTGCCTTCCCATTTTTCGGCGAAAAATCGACTTGGGGTGCTGCCCCAAACCCCGAGGTGTTTGCGACGAGAAGAAGGGGCGAGGTGGGTTAGTCGGTTGCCATTTCTTTGACCATGTCGAAGTCATAGATGCTGCGATCTGTCAGGTCTTTCTCGATATCTTCGCGGCCCAAGGTACTGAATTTGCGATAGATATCGACGTGGGTGTGTTCGGTACCCAGACGGCAATTGACCAAGATTTCATAGGCCCCGCGCGCTTCGTCCACACGTTCGAGCATCATCAGTAGCTTGGTGCGGGCGGCCAGCAGGCGGTGCGCGCCGTGGCCGGGGGCAAGAGCGCGGTCGACCAGCGCTAGCGCGTCCGTCAGCCGGTCGGGATCGCGGCGCAGCATGTCAGAGGTCATCAGTTGGATTCCGATTAAATCGTGAAATGTTTTCGCCAGCTTGTCCACGATCTCGCGGCATTCGTCGCGTTTTTCAACTTTCACAGGCGCTGGGCCAGTTCGGCCTGATAGCACGGATACCAACCGGTTAGGTTGGACGCTTTGCGCAACTGGAACAGCGTGGCCTTGTTGTTGTCGTTCGAAAACAGTATGTTAGAGATCCGCATGTGATGGATTGGCAGATCGGGGGCGGCCTCGGTCGTTGCGCGCTGCGCCTCGAGCGCGTCGTCCACGTCTCCGGCGGCGAACATCAGCACGCCGCGCGCCGACAGCCGCGCGGGGCTGTCCCCCAGTTTCGAAAACGAGCGCGAGGTCATGTCCAACTGCTTGGCTATCTTGGATTTGTTCGTGAAGGCGCGGTTCAGCTTCTTGCCACAGTTCAGGTGCCAGTTGCGCACCACGATATCCCACATGTGGAAATCGGACCTTGCCTCTGGGTCACGGCCTTGCGGGGCCAGGTCGTTCAGCTCTGACAAGGCCTTGTGGCCTGAGGAAAAGACATTGCCCTTTTGCCGCGTCATGTCGGTATCGAAGGGAGGGAAATTCTGCGGCGTCACGATATCGGCGGTCAGCGCAAGGTTCAGCGCGCCGTGCACGACGTTGTCCAGCGGGCGGAACTAGAACGCGGTATGCAAACCGGCGTTGGGCGGTCTCGCTGTGGCCCTCAGTCATCTGGTGCAGTGCGGAATAGGTGTTCACCACTGCCATGTGGCTATGCTGTCATCGACATAGACGGGGCGGGCTTAGGCCAGTTCGCGTACCCGCTCGCAATAGGGCAGATCGCCGTTGGCTACCGACAGCTCGCACAGCAGCCGGTAGGCAAAGGACTTGTCCAACCCGTTTTCCATATAAGCGCGGATGATCCGCTTGGCGCGGTCCGGGTTGCCCTTCGCCTTCATGTGTTCGATCAGGAAATGGAGGCATTGCCTGACATCTTCTATGTTGATGAACATGTCAGAGCGTTCTTCCAGTAGGTCCGTCATGCGGTCCATCGCCGCGTCGCGGTGCATGGGGTGCAGCGACTCCTCGACCGCTTGCAGGTTGCAGCCGCTGATGGTCATCGCGGTCTGGCTGAAGGCGGACGAGGGCGGGCCGTAAATATGCTTGCACCGCGACATGGCGAAAAGTTTTAAGAAAGTCGCGTGCGCCAGTGGACAGTCCAGTGTCGCCCAGCAGGTCGTCAAGCCCCTGCACGCGGTCGTCGAAAATCTTCAGGCGCTCAACCTCGACGGGTGTGTCGGAAAATATCAGCACACGCGCATCGGGGTCCTGGAGGGTCAGCGCCAGATGCTGTTCCTAGAATTCGAGGGGATATACTTGTTCGACCAAAGTTTGTTCGACCTGATCGGGTGATAAATGATGTCGCCGCGCCGGATGTGATTGGCGGTCAGCCTGGTGCTGGCAAAGACGCTATCTATGCGCGCGATCATGTCCTGCAACGACGCGCTGAATTTGAAGTGGTCAAGCGCGTCCGGCAGGCGGGCGGCGACGTCCTCCCACGGTAGGACGGTGACGCTCATGGCCGCGCGGACAGAAAACGTTCTCCCGAGGCCAGCGTTTCGAGGAACTTGGCCAGCGTCCAACGCTCGTCGCCGACCAGCACGGACAGGTCGATTAGATCGCTGTAGATGCCGCCAATGATGTCACTGTCAAAGAAATGTGCGTCAACCCAATCCGCGTCAACGATCATCGACGGATCGCGGTCCTCTTCGCTGGTGCGCCCGCCGGTCGTCCAGCCGACAAAGAACGGTAGCTCGTAATCGCGGGCGATGTACATGGCGTTTTGCATTGCATTGATACGTCCGCCCATGCGGTCGTTGCGGTGGCTGATGATGCTGCCGGTCCGGTCGGCGGGGGACATGGATGAAGCCTATTGGTCAATTCCGGCAGGTCGCTTTGCAGGCATGTTTGCCTGCAAAGCGACCTCGCGTCCAGTTTGGCATGACCGTGGATTTGGTCGCTGCCGTGCCAAGACGGGTACAATTTTGAGGCGATCAGCGACCCAGCTGGTGGGCGATGTCCTCGGCCAGTTGCGCCACGGCGACGCCCTGCGCGGCGACGGCACCCGGAATATCCGGCGTCACCATCTGCACGTTATAAGCAAAGCTGCTGCTGCGATTTGGATAATCGATGCCGTCGCCGCCGATGTAATACTGGCCTGCCAGACGGAAGGTGCCGGTCACGGCGCTGCCCAGCATGTCAGACACGCGCACATCAACGGCCACATCGGGCAGCCCGGCAAAGGGCCAGGGATCGGGGCCGACGTTGGCGTCCAGCATATTGCCGACGCCTTGGGTCAGCGCCAGCGTCACCCCGCGCGAGGGATCATCGGCTGATAGTAACTCTCCATCGGACGTGATTACGCCCGGCGCGGTTTCCAGCGCAATTTCCTCGGCTGCGGCATAGGTTGGCAACGACACTGTGCGGATCATGACAGAGCTAACATTGGCGCGTAGGCTGGCGGCGGGTTCAACGCTTGGCATGTTCAGCCGGGTGACGGTGCTGCCGCAGGCGGTGGCGGCGAGCAGGGCGGCAAGGGCCAATGTAGTTTTTAGCATATTATCGCCCCGTGATCAAAGAACTAGGATTGCGCTGGATCGCCCGCGCAAGAGAGGACACCGCATCCGCTGCTTCCTGAATATCGCGCAGGGTGGAAAGCGTTTCGGCGTTGAACCGCGAGCGGTCGCCATAGGACGACAGGACTTCGCCGGTCGAGCTGACCAGCAGGCCGGTCTGGCGCGACAGCTCTGGCAGGCTTTTGGCGGCTTCTTCTATCGCTTGGGCCGCGTTGTTGGCCGACAGCAGGGCCGCGTTTACGTTCTGCACCGCGCCGCCTTCTCGGATGTCTTTCAGGAAGGTCTGCACTTCGTCCAAAGCGGACGACAGCGACGCGGGCAGGGCCTGCGCACTTGGCGTGCCGACCAGCGCGTCGATGCTGTTCAGTGTGTTTTCAGCCGACTTGGCAAGGCTTTCCAGATCCATTTGTGCGGCGTTGGCGGACAGTGTGTTCAACTGTTCTGTGATCGCAGGCAGTTGCTGCGATGCCGTGTCCAGATTTTCGGCTGCACTGGCTGCGGCTGCAATGGCGTTGGTCAGCTGGCCGCTGACGTTTCCCGCCGTCAGGTCCGACAGGATTTGGTCCGCGCTGGCAGCCACGTTGCGCAGCTCGCTCGGCAGGGCTTGCACGTCGCCGCTGGCGATCAGGGTACGGGCTTCTTCCAGCAGTTGGTTCAGCTGCACCGGTACTTCGGCGATGTCCGCGTTATTGGCCACACCTTCAATCGCGTCCAGCGCCCCTGTCGCCTGGCTCAGGAGGGCCTCTAGCTCGAGCGCGTTCACCTTGGTCAGCAGGGCCTGTGCCTGATAGCTGATTTTGCCAAGGTTCTCGGTGCCGTTTTCGACGTTAGCCACGGTGCGCGTGACGCTGCCCACCAGATCGGCGTTGCCAATCTGGTCGATCATGCCGTTGACCTGCGCCATGATCCTTTGCGCCTGTTCCACGACAGCGGCAACCTGATCCGGGATCGCCTGAATGGCGTCCCCGCCGATCAGCCCGCGCGCGTCGGCCAGTAGGCCAGCGACCTGTTCCGGCGTCTCCATCACGCCATCAGACCGGAACAGCGCGTTAGCGCTGTCCATCAGGTCGATGGCAGAGGTCATCAGATCCTCGATCGGCAGGTTGTTGATCCGGTTCAGCACGCCCTGCGCCTGATCGGCGACATCGGTGATGTTCGACACAGTGGTCGGGATCACGGCAAAGGGCTGCTGAGTGGTATCCAGCTCGGCTGGCGTGGCATCCGCGACTTCGACCAGTTCGACGATCAGCGAGCCTGACAGGATGTTGCCCGTCACCAGCCGCGCCCGCAGGCCTTGGCTGACGAAATCGGCCAGCAGGGCTAGTGCGTCATCGGGGGTTGCATCCTTGCCCAGACCCAGACGGCCAGGCTCGATCGCCAGCACGGTGCGCAGTTCGACCTTGGCCTGTTCTGCGTCATTGATTACAACTGCACCCAGATCGGCAACCTGACCGACGCGCAGGCCTTGGAACCGGACCTCGGACCCGACAGCCAGACCGTTGACCGTTCCGTCAAACATGACGGCGACGTTCAGCTTAGGACGGCCAGCGTCATTGAACAGGCTGCTGCGTGCGGTTTCCTCGTCAGTGAACAAATCATAAACCTGCCCGTCGCGGATCGGCTTGCCGCCGGACACGACGGTATCAAATGCGATACCGCCTTCCAGCAAGGACGCAAGCGAGCCGACGTTAAGTGCCAGACCGCTGGTACCGATGGACACGCTGAAACCGGCGGTGTCCCAAAAGCGGGTGTTCGACGTGATGATCTGGTCATAGGGGGCGTTCACAAAAGCGCTGACCTCGACCGTCAGTCCGTCGTCTTGAAGGATGGGCTCGCCCAGCACGCCGACCTCGATCCCCTGATGCAACACCGGCGCGCCGCCTGACAGGGCGCTGCCGTCATTGGTGCGGAGCACGATTTCCGTGCCGCGCTGCCCGGCAGAGGCCAGCGGCGCGCTTTCAAGTCCAGTGAAATTGTTCTGTGCGACATCGGCTTCGGTATTCCAGTCACCGGCGATGTAGACGCCCGACAAAACGGTATCGAGCCCGCTAACGCCGCGCAAACCAACTTCTGGCCGGACAACCCAGAAATTGGCGTCCGAATCCAGATAGGGCGCGACGTTCTGATCGACGCGGGCATATACCAGCACTTCTTTCAGATCGGGGGCGAATTCGACCCGCTCGACGGTGCCGACCTCGACGTCGCGATACTTGATCTTGGTCTCGCCAGCCGTCACGCCGCTTGCGTTTTCAAAGCTGATTTCGATCTCGATCCCGCGGTTCGCAAAGGATTGCCACGCGACGGTGACGGACACGATCAGCGCAAGGATCGGGACCAGCCAGACAAAGGACAAACGCCGCCAGATGCTTGGTTTGCCCCTGCGCACATCAAGGGCGGCTGCGTTGCTGGTCGCCGGGGGCTCGTTACTCATCAATCTGTCCTGTCCGCATCCCAGATCAACCGGGGGTCAAAGGCCAAAGCCGACAGCATTGTGAACACCACCGACAACGCAAAACTCAACGCAGCAACGCCCGGATTGATCGTTGCAACCCCGCCCAACTGCACCAAGGCCGATAAAATAGCAACGACGAAGACGTCGATCATGGACCAGCGGCCGATGAATTCGACCACATCATATAGCTTGTGACGCTGGTGCATTTTCAAGATCTGCCGCCGATGTACACTGATCGCCAGATAGGCGATGGCAAAGAATTTGCCGATTGGGATCATGATCGACGCGACGAATACAATCGCCGCGATGCCATAGTTGTGGTGCTCCACCAACTGCACCGCGCCGCCAATGATCGTGGATTCTGAATGTTCGACCAGCGTGTTGGTAATCAGCATCGGATAGATATTGGCAGGGATGAAGGCGATGATTCCGGCGATCAGCCAGGCCCAGACCTTTTGCAGACTTTTCGTGTCACGGCTTTCCACCGGGCCATGGCACCGCTTGCAACGCACAGCGCCGCCCGCGTGGACCTGTCCGCAGCGGGTGCAGGCGATCAGCCCGGCCTCTCGTGCGGTGATCAGGCGTTGAAGCCCGTGTCCAGTGCTTTCCAAATTGAATACCTGTTCATGATTTGATCGTTAAAGATGGTGATGACGACAAGGGCGACAAAGGCCCAGAATGCGGGACCGACTGTGACCGTCGCAAGGCCCGCGACTTTGACCAGCGCCACGGTGACGCCGACCATGAAAATCTCGGCCATGGCCCAAGGGCGCAGCTGTTCGGTCAGTGCAAAGGCTACGCGCGCGCTGCGGTGCGGCTTTGATCCGCGCACAAGCGGCCCGATCGCATAGATCAGCGCCAGCAGCCGGGCCAGCGGCAGCACCACGATGAACAGCGCCACCGCGATGGCTAGCGGAATGCCCTTGCCGGAACTGAACACCATGATCGCACTTATGACGCTGGTCGCGTTGTGCTGGCCAGAGACATCAAGGTCGAGGAACGGAAAGCTGATCGCCGCCATCATCAGCACCACGGCGGCGCTGGCAAGGCTGACAAGGCGCACAATCGCTTGCGGCTCTGACGTCAGCAGCAGCACGCCGCAGCGGCTGCAATACGCCTTTGTGCCCTCTGGTAGATCCTGTTCCAGATGAATGGTGTCGCAATGCGGACAGGCGATCAGGTCGTCAAGCGGGGGCAGGGTGGTTGTGTCGATCATGGGGCGCGGCACTTGACTTTGCTTGGGGCAGCATACCTGCTGCAGGGATCATTGCAGGGCATCCTAATCGCAATCTGCGGCAATGGCTACGCCCGCCACAAAAGGTTCCTATGACAGATTTCATCTTTGCCCCCGCCGACCAGCCCAGCCTGCCGGTCGCCGGTGCGTCCGCGCGTTTCCCGGTGCGGCGGATTTTTTGCGTCGGGCGCAACTATGCCGCCCACGCCGCCGAGATGGGAAACGAGGTCGACCGTGCCGCGCCGTTCTATTTCACCAAATCCGCCGATGCGATCCTGCAATCGGGGCAGAACATGCCATATCCGCAGGCTACCGCCAATCTACACCACGAGATTGAGCTGGTCGTCGCCATCGGCCCGTCCGTCGGCCTAAGCAATGCGCCCGCGGGCGAGGTCGCGATCTTTGGCTATGCGGTCGGCCTTGATATGACGCGCCGCGATCTTCAGGCGGCGGCCAAGGACGGGCGTAAGCCGTGGGACACGAGCAAGGACTTTGAGAACTCTGCCATCATCGGCGCGATCACTCCGGCAGAAGGTGCCTTGCTGGACGCAGCGCATATTCGGCTGGATGTGAACGGTGTCACGCGACAGCAGGCCCCGCTGTCCGACATGATCCAAAGCGTTGATGCGATCATCGCGCATTTATCGACGCTGTATCATTTGCGCTCTGGCGATTTGATTATGACGGGCACCCCGGCTGGCGTGGGCGCGGTGCAGCGCGGCGATACGCTGTCCGGCATCATCGACGGGCTGGAGTCTGTCACAACCACCATTCTTTAAACTATCTGGGGCGGCCCGCATTACAGGCCGCCCCAGATTGGATCAAGCCGCTATGTCAGCCTTAATCTTGTCGCCGATAATCTCGGCGGTGGCGGCTGACAGGGTCCAGCCAAGGTGGCCATGCCCGGTGTTGTAATAGACGCCCTGTCGCTTGCCCGAATCGACCTTGGGCAGCATGTTCGGCATCATCGGGCGCAGACCGGCCCAAGGGATCGCGTGTTCGGTGGCCACTTCAGGAAAGTAATCCTCGACCCAGCGCACTAGCGGCTGCACCCGGTCGTCGCGAATATCCCAGTTGTAGCCGTTGAACTCTGCCGTGCCCGCGATGCGCAGGCGGTCATTGCCCAGACGGCTGGTGACGACCTTTGCGTTGTCGTCCAGCAGGCTGACCCAGGGGGCGGCTTCGCGGCTGACGTCATCGTCCAGCTTGACCGTGATGGAATAGCCTTTGACCGGATAGATATTTACCCGGTCGCCCAACATCTTGCCGAACTTGCGGCTGGACACACCTGCGCAGATCACGACGGCATCAAATTCCCCATCAGACTTTGCGCCTTTGTTGTCCTTCCACTTGACGACGTGGCCCGTCTCACTTGGGGTGATCTTGGTCACGTCAGAGCTGTAGTGGAACGTCACGCCCTTTTTCTGGCAGGCATCTGACAAGCCGCGGCTGTACATGTGAATGTCGCCAGTAGCATCGGACGGCGTGAAAAAGCCACCGTAAAATTCGCCATGCACTGCCGGTTCGATCGTCTTGATCTCTGAAGGGGACACCGCGTCGCGGGTCAGACCGCCTTCGGCCAGCAGAACGTTCACGCGGGCGGCGTGGTCATAGTCCTTTTTGTTCTTGTAAACATGCAGGATCCCGCGCTCTTCGATATCAAATGCAAAGCCTTCTCTGGCGGCGGTTGCATGCAGGTGTTCACGCGCGGCAATCGCAAGGCGCACAGTTTCGACGGTGTTTTTGCGGTAATGTGGGATGTTTGCGACAAATTCGGCCATCCACGAATACTTGTGCCAGCTAGGCTTGGGGTTCACCAGCAGCGGCGCGCTGCGCTGGGTCATGTATTTCAGACCCTTGATCACCGTGGACCACTGGTTCCAGACCTCGGCGTTGGATGCGGACAACTGGCCGCCGTTCGCGAACGACGTGTCCATCGCCGCATAGCGGTTCTGGTCAAACACGGTGACATCAAAGCCCCGGTTCAGCAGTGCATAAGCGGTCGTGACACCGGTCACACCGGCCCCAATCACAGCAATTTTCTTCATTATAATATAGCCTTATCAACAGATCAAAGTGCAATGCAGGAAACCCGCACCAACGACCCCCTCTGTCGATGAACCTGAGAGTTTACGCAAAGGCACCGCCTCTGCTTTCCCCTTCGGTGGGTCCAATAAGGCCGGACCGCTTTCCAGATTGTCAGCTTTCGTGCAGTCCGTTTGCCTGAGAGTTTCCGGGGGGTTGCTCCTTCGGCGCCAGAAGCAGGGCTGGTCTCTCCTGCACAAGCTCATGTGACAATGGATCGTTAAATCCGAATCCTGCACCGAGCAAGACATATTGTAAGCCCGAAGTGTCAGATGTCATTCAATACTGACCTTCCTGTCACAGCGCGGACCCAGATAGCATGTGAAAAAGGAAAAGCAGCCGTTCGTGTCTGTTGCTGCGTGGGTCAGAAAAGAGCCTTCTTTACCGAAATGCTGCGATCAAAAAATGACATTTTTATCTTTCAGACAAAAATTTTCTGCCGCTTTTCCGCTTTAGAGCGGAGCTTTCGTTAACGTCAGTCAAGGCGTTGAACGCTATACTCGGCTCACTCCAAAACCCGACGATTTTGTTCTGAGGTGATGCGGAAGTTATCAGTGACCTGATTTCTGAAGTTGTGCCATTGCTCTGGGATAATTTTCCGAAAGAACTTCAGAATGGCTTC
>Ga0209491_10000347_pt1 | contig 90799 bp, 93 predicted proteins | sample BON02_FD_187213 | JGI IMG/M metagenome (GOLD analysis project Ga0209491, IMG submission 187213) | Freshwater microbial communities from Lake Bonney liftoff mats and glacier meltwater in Antarctica - BON-02 (SPAdes) (version 2) | ecosystem: Environmental > Aquatic > Freshwater > Ice > Glacier...
AGCCGACGACGTGGCCCACATCCGCGCCGTAGGGATAATGGCGGGACAGGCCGACCTCTGCGCTGACTCCGGGCAGGGCGGGGGCGTTGACGTTGATCTTGGCAACGTCTTCCCAGCGCAGGCGGTCGGTGATGGTGACGGACACGAAGGACGACAGCTTGCGCATGTCTTCCTTGGCGCGGGCGATGTCGGAGGGGTCAATATCGACGATGGTTTGCAGGCGCTCTAGAATGATATCGATGTCGCCTGCGTCTTCTTGCACCATAACAACGCGGTAGTTCTGTTCGTTGGCGGCCAGCGGGATGCCGTTGCGGTCAAAGATCAGCCCGCGCGCGGGCGGCAGCAGACGCACATTGATGCGGTTTTCTTCGGCCAGCAGGCGGAACTGATCGGCCTGTTCAATCTGCATCGACTGCATTCGCCAGCCCAGCAAACCCGCCACGCTCAATTGAGCTGACCCAAGGATCAGCGCACGACGGCTGATCCGGCGCGAGGATTGTTCGATATCCTTGACGGGTCGCTTCATAACCGATGCCCCAGACTGTCCACCTGACCAGGCGCAGGCCGGGTCAAACCAAAAAGAACCTGCGCCACCAGCACGACTACCGGATAGATCATGATGGTCATCACCATCTGGATCAGGGTCAGGGTCAGCGGCGCTTGCGGGGTCAACATGATCGCCAGCACCAAACGGTTGGCCAGCGTGATCGCGACGATCCCGAAGGCGACTGTACCCCATTCCAGCACTAAAGGCACGTTGCGCAGACCACGAGAGCGTGATCGCAGAGTCTCGGTGAGGACGACGACCAGCGCCGCCCACAGACCTGGTGGGCGCTGGAACAGTAGGTCAGTCAGCAGAAAGACGGCAAAGACAACGCCGAACGGGAGGAGCTCAGGCCGGCGGGCGACCCAGGCCAGTGACATCAAGAGTAGTAGGTCCGGCGCTGCCCAAGTGGGCGGCGCGGTATCCAGCGGCAAAAGCTGGACAAAGATCACTGCAGTCGCCAGCGCCAGAAACACGGCCCGCCCGATCCAGATGCGTGCGGCGGGGCTTTCAGTCATCGTTGCCCGCTTTCGCCGTACGCGGTAGGACCGGACCGATTAGTGCCTCCTCGGGGATCAGCAGACCGCCAGGATCGCTGATGTCTTGGTGGGCGTGGGCGCGCAGAATGCGCAAGAATTCCAGGCGGCTGTAATCTGCGGCTAACCGCACCCGCAGGCGGCGGTCGCTGCCAAGGGCAACCTGACCGATTAACAGATCAGCCGGAAAAACCCCGCCGTCACCGGACGACACGACTCGGTCGCCGGGGCGCACGGAATCTGTATTCTCGAGAAACTCCAGCGGCGGGTTCAGCGTATTGTCGCCCGCCAGAATGGCCTTTTGCCCCGACGGCTGGATCGTCACGGGGATGCGGCTGGACGTATCGGTCAGTAGGATCACGCGCGATGTGCTGCGCCCGACACCGCTGATCCGCCCGACTAGGCCGATACCGTCCATCGCGGGCCAGCCATCAACGAGGCCATCGCGGTGGCCCACATTCAGCAGCACCGATTGCCGGAATGGGGACCCGGAGTCCGTCATGACGACGCCTGTGATAAAAGTAAGCTGCGGATCAAGGCGGACGTTGTTTAGTTCCAGCAGGCGGGCGTTTTCCTGCTCCAGCTGCAGGGCCGCCTCTTTCCACGCTTTCATCTGCTGCAACTCGCGGCGCAGGTTGGAGTTTTGCTCGCTCAGTGCGGAATAGCTGCGAAAATCATCGACTAGTTCCACCGCCCCCGTCACCGGGACCATGGCCCAATTGAACGACGGCACGATCCGGTCGATCACGGCGGCGCGGAACCGTTCCACGCGGGGGCTATCGATGCGCCAGACTAGAAAGATACCCAGCAGCACAACAACACCAACCCCGACCAGCAGTCTGCGGATCGGGGCGATAAAGTTGTCGTGGGTGTTGGGATCGCGGGCCAAGGGTCAGCGCCCTTTCGGGGTTAGGGCTTAGCTGTCGTAGTCAATGACGTGGCGCAGCAGCTTTTCGTATTCCAGCGCCTTTCCGGTGCCAAGCGCCACGCAATTCAGCGACTCGTCGGCCACAGAGACCGCCAGACCCGTCTGTTCGCGCAGCGCCAGATCAAGCTGGCCCAGAAGCGCGCCGCCACCGGTCAACATGACGCCGCGGTCCACGATGTCGGCGGCCAGATCCGGCGGGGTCGCTTCCAGCGCGGTCATCACGGCCTCGCAGATTTGCTGCACGGGTTCGGCCAGCGCTTCGGCGACCTGGGCCTGCGAAATCTCGGTTTCTTTGGGCACGCCGTTCAGAAGGTCGCGGCCACGGATATGCATCGATGCACCGCGCCCGTCGTCGGGCATGCGGGCGGTGCCGATGCTGGTCTTGATGCGCTCTGCCGTGGATTCACCGATCAGCAGGTTATGCTGGCGGCGCAGGTAGTTTATGATAGCCTCGTCCATGCGGTCGCCGCCTACGCGGACCGACCGAGCGTAGACGATATCGCCCAGCGACAGCACAGCGACTTCGGTCGTGCCGCCACCTATATCGACGACCATGTTACCGGTCGGGTCGGTGATGGGCATGCCGGCACCGATGGCGGCTGCAATGGGTTCAGCAATCAGGCCCGCGCGGCGGGCACCAGCGGACAAGACCGACTGGCGGATCGCGCGCTTTTCAACGGGCGTCGCGCCGTGTGGCACGCAGACAATGATTTTGGGCTTGGAGAAGGTGGAGCGCTTGGCGACCTTGCGGATGAAGTATTTGATCATCTCTTCGGCGACGTCAAAGTCTGCGATCACACCATCGCGCATCGGGCGGATCGCCTCGATGCTGCCAGGTGTGCGGCCCAGCATGAGCTTGGCGTCCTCGCCCACAGCGATCACTTTTTTGACGCCATCCTTAACATGATAAGCGACGACGGACGGTTCCGACAGCACGATGCCGCGACCCTTGATGTAGATCAGCGTGTTTGCTGTCCCAAGGTCGATCGCCATGTCGGATGAAAACAAACTGTTCCAGATCGCCATGTGTAGTGGCCTTCCCAAAGTCGCAAAAGCAGATTTGCCAAGCGATTCCCGGTGCCGCTAGGCTTGTGCTTTATAAGGACAAGCCTTGGTGGAATGAAAGCCCCCGGTTGGCAGCGATGTGGCGCTATTTTGCCACTATGGTTTTTAAAACTTTTTAATTTATTTATTAGGTCAAATAGCCGTCTAAATTGCAATTTTTCAACATTTTTTCGTTTTTGTTCCAATCGGACTGCAGTGATGAAGGCTGGCTTGAAACGGTGCCTATGCCGCTTCGAACCACTGGTGTCAGGGGGGTAACGGTCGTCAGGATTTTAAGGTGATCAAAACAACCCTCATCATGCTCGTTCTAGCCGCGGGATTAGTCAACGCAGCCTGCCTGACGCGCGCGGACCTTCAGATCGGAATTATGAGTTCTGGCTTAGGGTATGATGGTGGGCAACGCGCGATACATCTGGCGGCGAAGGGCTACTGATCCTGTCGATGCCGGGCCAGACGGGGGAAGTTGTGGGCAGTCAGGGCCTGACTTAGCTGCATCACGGGTTTTTTTGCTATCGGGCGTGGTGGACCAATGGCAAGCAGACGGAAACAGGTGTGACGACGCCTTTGCCAACCGCCTTTCCGCCCAAGGTGGGCGAGACGCTGACCTATGCGGTTGAAACGCAGTCCACCATGGGGGACATGACCGCAGACACGCAGTTGACGCTCAAGCAGATCCTGCTGGTCAAGCTGGGGGATTGCAGCTTCGACGCCATGATTTTCTAAAGGGTGTGGGACAGAAAGTTCTTCGACAGCTCTATCGTGCGCAATCTGGAACAGGTGACCAATATTTCAGACTTGGCGTGGCTGACGGCGCTTTATCCGGACGAGCTGCATGGCGTGATTGTCAGAGCGCTTGGCGCGGGCGATGCCGTCCTGTCCACGCTGGACAACCTGTGACGCAATGTGGCGGGCAGTTGTAGTATCACTGCCCGCCGCTGTGGATCAGGCCCCCACGTCCTTGTAGCTGACGCCCTTGGTGTCGTAATCTGGCGTGGTTTTTTGGCGGCGTACGATCAAGCGGTTCAGCGCGTTGATATACGCCTTGGTGGACGCTACGACGGTGTCCGTATCCGCCGATTGGCCTGTGGCGATACGGCCATCTTCTTCCAACCGGACGCTGACCGTGGCCTGTGCATCGGTGCCTTCGGTTACAGCGTGGACCTGATACAGCTGCAGCCGCGCCTTGTGATCGAACAGAGCCTTGACCGCGTTGAAAGCGGAATCGACGGGGCCGTCACCGGTGGTGTGGGCGGACTTTTCCTCGCCATCAATCGTCAGCACGATGTCAGCCGTCTGAGGGCCGTCGGTGCCGCAGACCACGCGCAGGGATTTCAGCTTGATCCGATCCTCGACCGCATCGTTCTGGCGCATCAGGGCGACAAGGTCGTCCTCGAAAACCTCTTTTTTGCGGTCGGCAAGTTCCTTAAAACGGACAAAGACGTCGGCAAGCTGGTTGTCGGCCAATTCATAGCCAAGCTCTGCCAGTTTCAAGCGCAGCGCTGCGCGGCCCGAATGTTTGCCCATGACAAGGGACGTCTCGGTCAAGCCCACGTCGGTGGGGCGCATGATCTCGAACGTCTCGGCGTTTTTCAGCATGCCGTCCTGGTGTATGCCGGATTCGTGAGCAAAGGCGTTTTTGCCGACGATGGCCTTGTTGAACTGCACCGGAAAGCCCGACACGGTAGCTACGCGGCGAGAGATCGCCATGATCTTTTTGCTGTCCACGTTCGAATGGAACGGCAAGATGTCAGACCGGACCTTCATGGCCATCACGACCTCTTCCAGCGCGGTGTTGCCTGCGCGTTCGCCCAGACCGTTGATCGTACATTCGATCTGACGCGCGCCGCCCTCGACGGCGGCAAGGCTGTTGGCCGTCGCCATGCCAAGGTCGTTGTGGCAATGCGTGGCAAAGATCACATCGCGCCCGCCTTCACATTCGGCAATCAGACGGCGGATCAGGTCGGCGGATTCGACGGGGGCGGTATAGCCGACGGTATCGGGAATGTTGATCGTGGTCGCGCCGGCATTGATCGCGATTTCGACCGTGCGCTTCAGGAAGTCCCACTCGGTCCGGGTCGCGTCCATCGACGACCACTGCACGTCTTCGCACAGATTGCGGGCGTGCGTGACGCAGTCGTGGATGCGTTCGGCCATCTGATCCATGGTCAGGTTCGGGATCGCCCGGTGCAAGGGCGAGGTGCCGATGAAGGTGTGAATGCGCGGCTTTTTGGCGTGCTTCACCGCTTCCCAGCAGCGGTCGATGTCTTTGAAATTCGCACGGGACAACCCGCAAATCGTAGCATCGCGCGATGCCTTGGCAATGGCGGCAACGGCGGCAAAGTCGCCCTCTGATGCGATGGGAAACCCGGCCTCGATGATATCGACGCCCATGTCGTCCAGCATGCCTGCGATTTCCAGCTTTTCAGCGTGGGTCATCGTGGCGCCGGGGGATTGCTCGCCATCGCGAAGGGTGGTGTCGAAAATGAGAACGCGGTCGGTCATGGTCTTTGGTCCTGAACTTGATCTGTGGGGGGTATTCGGCGCTGTCACCTATCGAGCGGTCGCGCCGAAGGGCACGCTCAGGCGTGGTTCAGGCGTAGGTTACGCAGGCTGAAATCCAAAGTGATGCGGCGCGTTGTCATGGAGGCAAGTATAACGCGCGTTTCGCGGGATGAAAGAGGGGAATTGAGGGCGCTGGGCGGCCACACCAGGAGTTTGTTTGGCCAGATAAAGGATGGACCACGCAGGCGAGGGGGCTAGATCGCAGTTGGGTAGATGAAAAGGACGGGCGATGAAGGCTTTGGTGATCGGGGCGTCGGGCGGAATTGGGCAGGCTGTTACGCAGGCCCTGCGGTATAGTGGCGATGAAGTTGTTACGCTGTCGCGCAGTGCGGAGGGGCTGGATGTGACGGATGCAGGGTCGGTCGATGCGGTGCTGGGCGGGGTATCTGGGCCGTTTGATCTGATCTTTGTGGCGGTCGGGGTGCTGGGCACGCCCGAGAAGTCGCTGGACGCAATTGATGCGGGCGCAATGGCAGAGGTGATGGCCGTCAATGCGATTGGGCCTGCGTTGATTTTGCGGCATCTGCCCCGGTTGCTGCCGCGCAGTGGGCGTAGCGTTTGTGCGGTGTTGTCGGCGCGGGTCGGGTCGATTGGCGATAACCGGATCGGCGGCTGGTATTCCTATCGCGCGTCCAAGGCGGCGCTGAACCAAATCGTCCATGGCGCGGCGATTGAGGTGGGGCGTAGTCATAAGGACAGCATCGTCGTGGCGCTGCATCCCGGCACGGTGCAGACGGCGTTCACCGCCGAATACGCAGGTCGGCACAAGACCGTGACTGCGCAGGAGGCGGCGGGTAATTTGCTTGGCGTGATGGGCGGGCTGACGGTAGAGCAGTCAGGCGGGTTTTTCGATTACGCGGGTGCGGTCGTGCCATGGTGAACCTGATCCTTGTGCTGGGCGACCAGCTATCGATGGACCTGAGCGCTCTGCGTGCAGGCGATAGCGCCAGTGACGTGGTGGTCATGGCAGAGGTCGCGGACGAGGCGGGATATGTGCCGCATCACCCCAAAAAGATCGCGTTCCTGTTTGCGGCCATGCGAAAGTTTGCAAAGCGGCTGAGCGATGAAGGCTGGACTGTCGATTATTCTCGGTTGGAAGACGGCGAGACCAGCATCTGCGGTGCCCTGCTGGCGGCAACGAAACGGCATGGGGCGGTCCGGGTGATTGCCACGGAGCCCGGCGAGTGGCGGCTGATTGAAGCTTTGACCCATTGTCCGGTGATTGTGGACCAACGCCCAGATGACCGCTTTATCGCGTCCCATCGGGACTTTGCCGGCTGGGCCAAGGGGCGCAAGGCGCTGCGGATGGAGTATTTCTATCGCGATATGCGCAAGAAGACGGGCCTGATGATGGAAGGGGGCGACCCGGCGGGCGGGCAGTGGAATTATGACCACGACAACCGCAAAGCCGCGCCGGGGCAGGTCGATTACAGCGGACCGATGCGGTTTGGGCCGGATGAGACGGTGCAAGAGGTGCTGGCGCTGGTCGCGGATCGCTTTGGTGACAACTTTGGCGATCTAGATGATTTCTGGTTCGCCACCGATCAGGGACAGGCGCGGCAGCATCTTGCGCATTGGATCAAGGGCGGTTTGCCGCAGTTTGGTGATTTTCAGGATGCTATGCTGGATGACAACCGGTTCCTCTATCACGGCATCGTCGGACTTTATATCAACGCGGGCCTGCTGGGCGCGATGGAGGTGTGCCGCGCGGTGGAAGCGGCGTGGCAGGCGGGAGATGTGCCGATCAACGCGGCAGAGGGGTTCATTCGCCAGATCATCGGCTGGCGCGAATATGTGCGCGGCATCTATTTCTTGGAAGGGCCGGATTACACGCAGCGCAATGGGCTGAAGCACACCCGCGACCTGCCTGCCGTTTATTGGGGCGGCGCGACCTTTATGCGGTGCATGAAGCAAAGCGTCGCGCAGACCAAGGAAGAGGCCTATGCCCACCATATTCAGCGCTTGATGGTGACTGGAAACTTTGCGCTACTAGCGGGCATCGATCCGGGGCAGGTGCACGAATGGTATCTGGCGGTCTATGCCGACGCCTATGAATGGGTCGAGGCACCCAATGTTATCGGGATGAGCCAGTTTGCGGACGGCGGCATTATCGCGAGCAAGCCCTACGTCAGCTCTGGCAATTATATTAACAAGATGTCGGACTACTGCGGCCGCTGCACCTATAAGGTGACGCAGAAAACGGGAAAAGCGGCTTGCCCGTTCAATCTGCTATATTGGCATTTTCTGGACCGCCACCGCGATCTGTTCAAAGGCAATCCGCGCATGGGCAACATGTATGCCGTTTGGGACCGCATGGACACGGATAAACGCCAGACGATTATCGCAGAGGGCGACGATATTCTGGCGCGGCTGGACGCGGGCGAGCCGGTTTAAGCCGCCAGCGCCGCGCCCTGCATGACCTCTGCCGCGATCTCGAAACTGCGGATGCGGGCGGAGGTGTCGTGGATCTGGCCGGTCAGGATCACCTCGTCCGGCTGGTAGCGATCAATCAGGTCAGCCATCTGGCGCTGCACGGTGGCCGCGCTGCCTACGGCGGAAATGCGCAGGGCGTTATCGACAGTCGCGCGCATGCCAGCGCCGATCAACCCGTCGATGTCATCCACGGGGGCGGGCAGCTTGCCGGGCTTGCCGCTGCGCAGATTGGCAAAGGCTTGCTGCACCGATGTGCGCAGGCGGTGCGCTTCTGCATCCGTATCGGCGGCAATGACGTTGGCGGCCAGCATGAAATGCGGTTTGTCCAATCCAGCCGACGGGCGGAAACCACTGCGATAGGTGGCAATGGCATCCTCTAGCGCGTCAGGGGCGAAGTGGCTGGCAAAAGCATAGGGCAGGCCCAGATGGGCGGCCAGTTGCGCGCCGAACAGCGAACTGCCCAGCATCCAGACCGGCACATGGGTGCCTTGGCCGGGGTGGGCCTGCACCGGGCCGCTGGTGTCATCGCCAAGGTAATTAATCAACTCCATCACGTCCTGCGGGAAGGTATCGCCGCGCCGTTCCAACCGCATCGCGCGCATGACATGGCCGTCGCCGCCGGGCGCGCGGCCAAGCCCAAGGTCGATGCGGTTCGGATAGAGCGTCGCCAGTGTGCCGAACTGTTCGGCAATCGCTAGCGGCGCGTGGTTTGGCAGCATGATGCCGCCCGCGCCGACGCGCATGGTCTTGGTCGCACCGGCGATATGCCCGATCAGCACCGACGTTGCGGCGGATGCGATACCGGCCATGTTGTGATGCTCTGCCAACCAATAGCGGTGGAAACCCAGCGCCTCTGCCCGCTGGGCAAGGGTGACGCTGCTGGCAATGGCCTGCGCGGCGGTGCTGCCGGTGGGCACAGGGGCCAAATCAAGGATGGAATAGTGCATGGGGACAGTCCGTATCTCGGGATGCTCTTAAACTATGCCGCGTGTCTGCGTGCAAGGGGCGGACATCACGCTTGCACGCAGGCACGCGTCCTGCTTTGTCGCATCTGTCGCAGGGGCTGGCAGTGGACGCCGGGCTGCCGCTGCGGCACTGTGACAAGAAGGAGACATGCCATGAGCCGTATTGACGAGACCCGTGATTTCATCCCTGTGCGCATTGCTGTGCTGACCGTCAGTGACACGCGCACGCCGGAGGATGACAAATCCGGCGACACGCTGGTGGCGCGGTTGCGGGATGCGGGGCATCTGTTGGCAGCACGCGATATCTGCCGCGATGATCGTGCGGATATTGCGGATCGTCTGCGGGCATGGTGCGCTAGCCCGGATGTCGATGTCGTCATTTCCACCGGCGGAACCGGCCTGACCGGGCGCGATGTCACGGTCGAGGCGCACCGCGACGTTTATGAAAAAGAAATTGACGCCTTCGGTACTGTCTTTACCCATATCAGTATGGCCAAAATCGGCACCAGCGCGGTGCAAAGCCGCGCGACGGGTGGCGTGGCGCAGGGCACCTATCTGTTCGCACTGCCAGGCAGTCCCGGGGCCTGTCACGATGCGTGGGATGAAATTTTGGTTAAACAGCTAGATTATCGGCACCGGCCCTGCAATTTTGTGGAAATTATGCCACGGCTGGACGAACATCAGCGGCGAAAGTGACTCCCACGCGTGTTTGATCATGTGTGAGGTGGCGAGCTAAGGCTTTTGACCTACCTTCCGGCATGAGCAACAGGCGGGATGAGTGAATGCGATTTTTGCGGCGGTCCCTTTTGGGGGTGTTTCTTTTGGCGGTGACGCTGGGGCTTGCGGCTTTGGCCGTGAATACTCTGCGCGGTGCCGTTGTCGTCCGCATGAACGAGGAACCGCGCAGCTTTGCCCAGCGTGAACGCGTCTTTGCCGTAAACGTCAACACGATTACGCCTGGCACCCTCTCACCTGAACTGACTGTTTTTGGAGAGGTGCGCAGCCGCACGACCCTTGGCCTGCGCAGCGCCGTGGGCGGCACGGTGATCTGGACCGCCCCGGCGCTGGTCGAAGGCGGCAGGGTCATGGCAGGGCAGGACTTGCTGCGGCTGGATGCGACGAATGCGCAGGCAGCGCGCGACCGGATCGCCGCCGACGTGCAGGACGCGGAGGGCGAGGTGCGCGATGCCGAAACCGGCGTGACACTGGCGGCGGACGAGCTGGCGCAGGCGCAGTCGCAACTTGACCTACGCACCGCCGCCTTGGCCCGGGCCCGCGATCTGGCGCAGCGCGGCGTTGGCACGCAATCCACGGTCGAGGAGGCGCAGCTGGCAAAGTCAAACGCCGAATCCACTGTGTTGACCCGCCGCCAATCGCAGGCGCAGGCCGCCGCCCGTTTGGATCAGGCCCGGACCGCGCTGACCCGCGTGCAAATTGACCTGAGCGAGGCGGACCGCACGCTGGCCGATACCACGGTCACGGCAGTCTTTGATGGCGTGCTGACTGGGGTATCCACCGCGCAGGGCGCACGCCTGACCGCTAACGAGGAATTCGGAACGCTGATGGACCCGGATCAGCTAGAGATCGTCTTTCGCATTTCCACCGCGCAATTCGCGCGGCTGTTGCAGAACGGCGGCGCGGTGATCGGGCTGCCGATCGCGGCGAGTTTGAATGTCGAAGGACTGGACCTGACGGCCAGCGGCACGGTCGACCGCATCGGCGGGTCCGTGGGCGCGGGGCAGACAGGCCGCCAAATCTTTGCCGCGCTGGATGACGCGCCGGGGCTGCGGCCGGGCGATTTCGTCACGGTTCATGTGCAGGAACCGCCCTTGGATAACGTGGCGCAGGTGCCGGCGACAGCCGTTGCTGCCGATGGCACCGTGCTCGTCGTCGATGCAGACAACCGCCTGCAATCGCAGCAGACACAGGTGCTGCGCCGGCAAGGCGACGATGTGATCATCGCCACCGCCGGGCTGGAAGGGGTCAGCATCGTCACCGCCCGCACCCCGCTGCTGGGCGCTGGCATCGGCGTGCGACCCATTGCGCCTGCGGGCACCGAGGAAGCAGCCCCCGAGAATGTCGCTCTGGACGATGATCGCCGTGCAAAGCTGAAGGCCTTTGTCACGGGCAGCCGGATGCCGGATGACGCCAAGGTGCGCATCCTTGCGCAGCTGGACGAACCCGAAGTGCCCGCCGCGACCATTGAGCGGCTGGAAAGCCGGATGGGCAGCTGATGGCAGGGTCCGATCAGACTGGTGGCGATGCTCTGAATGCCCGCGCGGGGGGCATCCTGTCCTATTTCACCCGGCACCGGACGATCGCAAACCTGCTTCTGTTTTTGATGATCGGCGCGGGCTTGATGGCCTGGCCGAACATGCGTGCCCAGTATTTCCCCGATGTGATCGTTGACGGCATCGACGTCACCGTACGTTGGGACGGGGCAGGGGCCGAATCCGTTGACGAAGGCATCGTGCAGGTGCTTGGGCCCGCGCTGCAGGCTGTAGAAGGGGTCAGCGACACAGAATCCCGCTCGACCGAAGGCAGCGCCCGCATCAGTCTGGAATTTGCGCCCGGCACCGACATCGACCGCGCAGCCGAAAACGTGCAGGCTGCCATTGATTCCGCCGAAAACCTGCCAGAAGACGCAGAAGAACCCGAACTGCGCCGCGGCGGTTGGTCCGACCGGGTGACGGACGTCGTCATCACCGGCCCCGTGGGCGTGGATCAGCTGGGCCGCTTTGCCGATGAAATGGTGGTGCGCCTGTTCCAAGAGGGGGTGACGCAGGCCACGGTCAAGGGCATCGCTGCCCCGTCAACGATCGTCGAGGTGCCGTCGCTGTCCTTGATCGAATACGATATCGGGCTGGCAGAGATCGCGGACCGGATCGCTGAAGAAGCCTCTGGCGACGCGGTCGGTGACGTCAGCGGGGCTGCACGTGTGCGCACTGGCGTGGCCAAGCGCAGCGCAGAGCAAATCGCGGCGATTGCCCTGCGGTCCAACGCCGACGGCTCGACCCTGACAGTGGGCGACGTGGCGCGTGTGACGGTCGAAGGCGTTGACCGCAGCCGCGCCTATTTCGTCGGTGACAACCCGGCGGTGGAAATCAGCGTCGTGCGATCGGCAAACGGCGATGCCATCGGCCTGCAAGAAAGCGTGGAGAAAGTCGCAGCGCAGTTGCAGGCGACCTTGCCCGCTGGCACGACGATTGAGCTGATTAACGCCCGCGCCGAACAGATCACCGGGCGGCTGGACCTATTGTTCGAAAACGGCCTGCAAGGCCTCGCGCTGGTTGTGATGCTTCTGTTTCTGTTTCTAAACGCTCGCACCGCGCTGTGGGTGGCGATGGGGATTCCGGCGTCGATGCTGGCCGCCATTGCGCTGATGTATGCCTTTGGCATCACCATAAACATGATCAGCCTTTTCGCCCTGATTTTGACGCTGGGCATCGTGGTGGACGACGCCATCGTCGTGGGCGAACACGCCGATTACCGCGCCCGCGTCCTGAAAGAGCCGCCCATGATCGCGGCCGAGAATGCGGCGAAAAAGATGTTCAGTCCGGTGTTTTCCGCGACCCTGACGACGGTCATCGCGTTCTTTGGCCTTGTTGCCGTGGGCGGGCGATTTGGCAGTTTGATTGCCGATATTCCGTTCACGGTGATCGTCGTGCTGGCGGCCTCGCTGGTCGAATGCTTCCTGATTTTGCCAAACCACCTGAGCCATTCGATCGGTCCCACCGCCGGGCAGGCTTGGTATGATGCGCCGTCGCGCTGGGTCAATCGCGGCTTCGACGCCTTTAGCCTGCGGGTGTTCCGCCCGTTTATGGCGCTTGTGATCCGCGCGCGGTACCCGGTTTTTGCTGGCGTGCTGCTGATCCTGGCTACGCAGGTCGCGCTGTTCATCCGGGGCGACGTGCGATGGCAGTTCTTTTCCAGCCCAGAACAGGGCGAGGTGACGGGCAACTTTGCGATGCTGCCTGGTGCAACGCGGGCGGATACGCTGGAAATGATGCACGAAATGCAGCGCGCGACGCAGGCGCTGTCGGACCGGATCGAGGATGTCACGGGCACAAATCCCGTGATCTATGTCGTCTCTGAAATCGGCGGCAACGCCGGGCGCGGCATCGCCGGGTCCGACCAGAAAGACCCCGACCAGCTAGGTGCGATCAGCATCAGCCTTGTCGATGCCGACAGCCGGGAGATGACCAGTGCCGAGTTCGTCAGCGCCCTGCAAGAAGAGGTCGTGCAATCGCCGATGGCCGAAACCGTCAGCTTTCGCAGCTGGGGATCGGGGCCGGGGGGCGACAGTCTTGATGTGCAGATGTTCGGCGCGGACGCGCAAACGCTGAAAGCCGCGTCAGAAGCACTCAAATCCAAACTGAATCAATTTCCTGAAATCAGCGGGCTAGAGGACAGCCTTGCCTACGACAAAGAAGAGCTTCTGCTGGAATTGACCCCGCAGGGCGAGGCGCTGGGCCTGTCCATCGACGCGCTGGGCGGTATTCTACGCAACCGTCTTGGCGGAATTGAGGCGGCAAGCTATCCCGACGGCGTTCGATCGGCCACGATCCAGGTGCAGTTGCCGGATGCGGAGCTGACGCAGGATTTCCTAGACCGCACCCAAATCCGCACAGGAGACGGCGTCTATGTGCCGCTGGGCGATGTGGTCACCGTGACCAGCCGCACTGGCTTTGCGACCGTGCGCCGCGAGAACGGCGTGCCGCTGATTTCTGTCACGGGCGATCTGTCCGACGATGACCCCGACCGCGCGGCAGAGGTGAACAAGATCATCGACGAGACGATTTTGCCTACGATCGCAGAGCGGTTTGCCGTGGAAACCCGGCTGGCCGGTTTGTCAGAACAGGAAAACGCCTTTCTGTCGGATGCGCGCAATGCGCTGATCCTTGTGATGGGCGGTATTTACCTAAGCCTTGCGTGGATTTTCAGCAGCTGGACGCGGCCTGCGGTGGTGATGGCGATCATTCCCTTTGGCCTGATCGGCACGATCTATGGTCACAACGCTTGGGGCATCCCGATGAGCTTGTTCACCGTCGTTGGACTGATCGGCATGGTCGGGATCATCATCAACGATTCCATCGTGCTGGTGACGACGATCGACGAATACGCCGCCGACCGGGGGCTGGTGCCTGCGATTATCGACGGCACGGCCAATCGGCTGCGGCCTGTGCTGCTGACGACGCTGACCACGGTGCTGGGCCTTGCGCCGCTGTTGTTCGAAGGCTCCACTCAGGCAGAGTTTTTAAAGCCGACGATCGTGACGCTGGTTTACGGCCTTGGCTTTGGGATGGTGCTGGTGTTGCTGGTCGTGCCCTCGCTGATTGCGATGCAGGCCGATTTTGCGCGGCAGATCACGGCCGCCCGCCGGGCATTGCGCACCAACCGCCGCGCTATATGGTTGCCTGCTGGCCTTGCTGCTGCGGCGGCTGTGGCGCTATTTGCGGCGCTTGTAGTGCCAGTGCTGCTGACCGGTGCGGCTTGGCCGCCGTTGCAAGCAGTTGCACCAGCCAGCGCAGGGATAGCGATGAGCGTTTTCGTCGCTGGTTTGGCCACGATTCTATTGGCAATCTATCTGGTGGCCGCACTAGTGCTTGGCGCGCACCGCCGCGCCTAGACGCAACCGTTTAGCTTGCCGTACAGCCTTGCACCTCGACCGCGCGGTCTGATCCCAGCAGGGTGAACCGCATGGCGCTGCGATTAAAGGCAAAGGCATCGCCCGCGCCGTGCACCATTTTGGCCTGCGCGGTCAGGATGTTGCCGGACCGGCTGATCACCGGCTCTGACACCCAAACGTGCGGATCACCCGCCTCGATCACTAGCGCTTCGGCGATGCCGGTGGCGGGCAGGGTCAGGGTGGCGTCCAGATGCAGCCCGTACGCGCTGGGCGTCACGCGGCAAGTCGCAATGCCAGTGGTTTGCGGCTGATTCAGCAACGCGCCAACTATCACCGGATCGCGTCCGCCATTCGTCAGAGGCGCGTCAAAGGTCAGCTGCGCAGGCACGCAGATATCAAGGCAAACCCCGATATCCAGCGTGCCCGTCAGCCGCATGTCGCCGCTGCCGGTTACCTCGATTGGCAGGGTCAGGCTGTCGTGATAGCCAATTGATCGCATTCCGTTCTGGTCGAACACCTCTGGTGTGGGCCAATGAAAGGTCACGCTTTGTACGCCGCCGCCTGTCACGGTAATTTGTGGTGGAATGCCCGCATCGCCCGGCGCGCGCCAATATGTCTTCCACCCCGGGGCCAGGGTCAGGCGCAAGGCTGCCATATGGGTGCCTTGCGGGGTCGCCCAGCCGGGCAGTACCTCGACCGTGGCAACGTCTTGGGCCGACGCGGCGGCAGGCACCAGCAGCATGGTGGCAAAAAGGGCGCTGACAAGCGGGCGGGCTGTGAAGGCAAGGTAATGTGTCATAGTCCCCTTCCTGCGCAAAATCCTTTGACATGGAAAGTCACGAAAGGGCGATTGCAAACCTGCGTGATCCTCTTGCACCGGCGGGGGCCGCCGCGCATCATGGTGAAATGGATGAAATGAACACGCTAACCGGCAAGCTATTGATCGCGATGCCGGACATGGCTGACCCCCGCTTTGCGGGGACAGTCATCTATATTTGCAATCATTCGGGCGAAGGCACGATGGGGTTGATCGTAAACCGCCCCCGGCCCGAAATCGCATTTCAAAAACTGCTGGAGCAAATGAGCATTTCCTGCGGATCAGGCTGCCAAAGCGTCGGGGTCCATATCGGTGGCCCGGTGGAACGGGGCCGCGGGTTCGTATTGCACACGCTGGATTACACCGCAGGCGACAGCACGCTGCAGGTGTCGGACGATATCGGCATGACCGCGACGCAGGATGTACTAGAGGCGCTTGCCGCAGGCACAGGCCCCGCCACATCACTGCTGGCGCTGGGTTACACCGGCTGGGGGCCGGGCCAGCTAGAGAAAGAGCTTGCTGACAACGGCTGGCTGACTGGGCCTGCCAATCAGGCCATTGTCTTTGGCAATGATCACACAGGCAAATGGGCGGCTGCGCTGGCGCTGATGGGCGTTTCACCCGTGGCCTTGTCCATGTCCGGCGGGCGCGCCTGACATCTGTTCCCCAGCGCTGATGTGGCTTATCGTGACCGACAGTTAGCCAAGGGCCTTATGATATGACCTCGATCCTGCTGTTGACGTTTCTGTTTCTGGTCGCCGGGGTCGTGGCCGTGCCATTGGCGACCCGCGCGGGCCTTGGATCGGTGCTGGGGTATCTGATTGCCGGGATCGCGATCAGCCCAGCACTCAGCGTGCTGAATGTCGATGTTATACAAATCCAACATTTTGCCGAGTTTGGCGTCGTGATGATGCTGTTTATTGTCGGATTGGAACTGGAGCCTGAAAGGCTGTGGGACATGCGCGGGCGGCTTCTGGGACTTGGGGGAGGGCAGGTTGCGCTGACCATGGCCGCCGTGATGGCGGCCGGCGTAGCCTTCGGGCTGAACTGGACAGTCGCGCTGGCGGTGGGGGCGGTGCTGGCGCTATCCTCAACCGCGATCGTATTGCAGACCTTGACGGAGAAGGGCCTGCTGAAATCAGACGGCGGGCAGGCCAGTTTTGCCGTATTGCTGACGCAGGATGTCGCGGTCATCCCGATGCTGGCCTTGCTGCCGCTGCTGGCGATGTCCGGCGTCCAGACCGAGGACGCGCATGACGCCGGTATGAGCCTTGTGGCCCATCTGAACGGCTGGCAGACGGCCCTTGCCACGGTCGGGGCAATTGCAGCGGTCGTCATCGTTGGCCGCACCCTGACCGGCCCGGTATTTCACTTTATCGCCAAGGCGGACCTGCGCGAATTGTTCGTCGCGGCCGCGCTGATGATGATCGTTGGCATCGCCCTGCTTATGTCACTCGTTGGCCTGTCTCCGGCGCTGGGCACCTTTATCGCCGGGGTCGTGCTGGCCAGCAGCGATTACCGGCACGAGCTGGAAAGCGATATCGACCCCTTTCGCGGCCTTTTGCTGGGCCTGTTTTTCATGTCCGTGGGGGCGGGCATTAACTTTGCCCTGCTGTTTGATCAGTTCGCGCTGATCCTTGGCCTGACGCTGGGCCTGATCGCCATCAAGGCCCTTGTTCTCTTGGCGCTGGCGCTGGTGTTCCGGCTGAAACCGACCGACCGCTGGCTGTTCAGCCTGGGGCTGGCACAGGCCGGAGAATTCGGGTTCGTGCTGCTGTCCTTTGTCGTGGCGGGGGATATCATGCCGCAAGCCTTGGCCGATCAGCTGTTGTTGGTTGTGGCCCTGTCGATGTTGCTGACCCCCGCGCTATTCATCTTTCATGACAAAGTGATCCTGCCGCGCGCGGCCAAGGGGCTGGCCGGTGAACAAGACACCATCGACGGCCCCGCCGATATTATCATCGCTGGTCATGGCCGGGTCGGCGGCATCGTCAAGCGTATCCTTGAAGGCGGCGGTTATGCCCCGACTGTCATCGATTATTCAGCCTCTCAGATCGAGATGCTGCGCAAGTTCGGCCTGCGCGCCTATTTCGGCGATGCGACCCGGCCTGATATGCTAGAGGCAGCGTGGATCCGAACCCCCCATATGCTGGTTGTTGCTATCGGTGACCGCGACCGGGCGACAGAATTGGTGCGCTATGTCGCAACGCATTTTCCGCGGGTTCATATCGTCGCCAGCGCGCACGACCGCCATCATGTCTATGAACTGTTCGAGGTCGGGTGCCGCGATATCATCCGCGAAACCTTTGATGGCGCGGTCCGCATGGGGCAGTCCGCGCTAGAGGCGATGGGCGTTGAACATGCCATGGCGGCAGATATGGCGCATGGTTTCGTTGCTGACGATTCGGCGCACCTAATTGCCATGGCGCAGATGTTTCACGAAGTCGGCGGCAATCCGATGGACGAACGCTATCTGGAAAAATCCAAGGAACTCCTCGCCATGCAGAACCGCATCTTTGCAGAAGGCGGCCCCAGTTTCGGGCAATTGCGCGCGCGCATGTCGGTCGTGGGGTACGACGTGGATGAAATCGCCCGCCGCAGCGGTATCGCGCTGTCGCCAGAGGACTAGTCGCCAGTCGCCACAGCCGCCAGGATCGCCTTGGCGCTGTCTGACGACCAGTCGGCGTCGCCCTGCAGGCGAGCAATTTCCTGACCTTCGGCGTTCAGAATGACCGTGACCGGCAGGCCGAGCACGCCAAAGGCGCGGGCCATTTCCTGCTTGGGGTCCAGTGCCTTGGGCAGATTTCTGACCCCAATTTCGTCAAAGAATCGGTTTATCGCTTCTGGTGGGTTGCGGCCCGTGGCGATGGTCAGCACTTTGATCTGGTCGCCCAGCGCATCCTGCAATTCGGAAAGATGGGGCATTTCCTTGCGGCAGGGCGCACACCACGTCGCCCAGAAATTCAGCAAAACCGTTTTGCCTTCATATTCGGCGAGCGTGACCTGTGATCCATCTTCTGCGGTAAAGCTGACATTTGGCGCTGTGGCAGGCTTTGATGCGATCACCAGCTTGCGCATATCGCCGTCTTTCAGCGTCTCTAGATCGGCCCCGGCGTGGGCGGCGTTTGCAAGGATCGCAAGGCCCGTATAAAGCAAGGCGGATTTCAGGGATTTCAAGGGGCGCGTCCTTCTCATGACCAAAACTGCAAACTCGATGTGGGGCGGCCGTTTTGCCGCAGGGCCGGACGCGATCATGGAGGCGATCAACGCCTCGATCGGATTCGACCAGCGGCTGGCAGCACAGGACATCGCCGGCTCTCGGGCGCATGCCGCGATGTTGGCCGCAACAGGCATCATTACTCATAACGATGCAGAGGCGATCCGGGAAGGCCTGCTCACGGTACTGTCAGAGATCGAGGGTGGAACGTTTCAATTCTCGACCGCGCTGGAAGACATCCACATGAACGTGGAGGCCCGTCTGAAAGAAGTCGTGGGCGAGGCGGCAGGCCGTCTACACACGGCTAGGTCGCGCAATGATCAGGTCGCCGTTGATTTCCGCCTATGGGTCCGCGATCAGTGTGACGCTGCGGATTCTGCGCTGGCCGCGCTGCAAAACGCGCTGCTTGGGCAGGCAGAGGCGGGGGCTGAGTGGGTCATGCCCGGCTTTACCCACCTGCAGGTCGCGCAGCCCGTCACATGGGGGCATCACATGATGGCCTATGTTGAAATGTTCGCCCGCGACCGGTCCAGATTTGCCGATGCACGCAAACGGATGAACCTGTCGCCCCTTGGGGCTGCGGCGCTGGCTGGTACGTCGTTCCCGATTGACCGCCACATGACGGCAGAGGCGCTGGGCTTTGACGGGCCGATGGGCAATTCGCTGGATGCCGTCAGCGATCGCGACTTCGCGTTGGAGTTCCTTGGCGCGGCGACGATCTGCGCTGTCCACTTGAGCCGTCTGGCCGAAGAGCTGGTGATCTGGTCTTCTGCTCAGTTCCGGTTCGTCAAGATGTCGGACCGCTGGTCCACGGGCTCCAGCATCATGCCGCAAAAGCGCAATCCCGACGCCGCAGAGCTGATCCGCGCCAAGATTGGTCGCATCTTTGGCGCGAACGTCGCGCTGACGATGGTGATGAAGGGGCTGCCGCTGGCCTATTCCAAGGACATGCAAGAAGACAAGGAACAGGTCTTTGACGCCGCCGATCACCTGATGTTGGCGCTGGCCGCGATGGCCGGGATGGTGGGCGACATGACCGCCAACCGCGAGAGCCTGAAGGCCGCTGCTGGGACCGGATTTTCCACAGCGACCGATCTGGCCGACTGGCTGGTGCGCGAGCTGGGGCTGCCGTTCCGCGATGCCCACCACGTCACCGGATCGCTGGTGGCATTGGCCGAAAGTCAGGGGAAAGATTTGCCTGATTTGACCCTTGCCCAGATGAAATCGGTGCATGAAGGTATCAAGCAGGATGTCTTTGATGTGCTGGGGGTCGAAAACTCTGTTGCGTCGCGGACGAGTTTCGGTGGTACGTCCCCGGCCCGCGTGCGGGAGGCCGTCGCCGAATGGCGAAAGGTGCTTGGATGATCAAGGCAACTATAACGGGGCTGCTGGCCCTGACGCTGGCCGGCTGCGGCGCACAAGATCAACCAGCTGCGCCTGCGGCCGCTGAAGATTCTGCGCAGACTGGCGCGACTGCGAACGTTGGCCTTGGTCTGGGGCCGAACGGCGTGACCCCCGGCGTGACGCTGGCGGAGGGCATCGGGCGCGTGACGCTGGGGCCGGGCGGCGTGCGTCTGGGCCCGCTTGGATTGGGTCTGTGATGCGCGATATGTCGCCCTTGCGCTGGGTCTGGGCTGCTCTGACGGTCTGGGGTGCCATTCACCCGATGTCATGGTTCATCACCTGGTTTCAGGCCGAAGGCTGGTCGCTGTCTAGGATGATCGATGCCTGGTATGTGAACGCCGCGACCAGCGGGCTGGTCTGGGATCTGACAATCGCTGCCATCACGCTGACGATTTGGGTGCTGGCAGAGGTCACGGTGCGGCGTAACTGGATCGCCTTGCTGGCGATCCCGGCGACGTTTTGCATCGGGGTCAGCTGTGGGCTGCCGCTCTATCTGTTTCTGCGGGCCAAGCCGATCCGCTGACGGCGTGCGCCGCTATTTGCTGCATCCGCGGCAAAGGCACCCCGCCCACCGACCCGTTAGGGATTCCGCGCTTGGGTTGGCGGATCAATCTGCTATTACCGCCGCGACAGGTTCGGGAGCAGTGCAATGGATCATTTTATTTATCAAGACGGCGCATTGTGTGCCGAGGATGTATCAATCGCGGAAATCGCGGCGCAGGTCGGCACGCCGTTTTATCTGTATTCCAGCGCCACCTTGCTGCGCCATTACCGCCTGTTAGACGAGGCGCTGGCTGGGATGGACCACCTTATCTGCTTTGCGATGAAGTCCCTGTCCAATCAGGCGATCCTGCAGCTGCTTGGGGACGCCGGCGCTGGCATGGATGTCGTGTCGGGCGGCGAATATGCCCGCGCCCGCGCTGCCGGTGTGCCGGGCGACCGCATCGTCTTTTCCGGCGTCGGCAAGACTAAGGTTGAGATGCGTCAGGCGCTGGATGGCGGCATCCGCCAATTCAACGTCGAAAGTGAGCCGGAGATGGAAGCGCTGTCTGAGGTCGCGGTCGAGCTGGGCAAAATCGCCCCGATCACCATTCGCGTGAACCCCGATGTCGACGCCAAGACCCATGCTAAGATCGCGACAGGCAAGTCTGAAAACAAGTTCGGTATCCCCATCGCCCGCGCCCGCGAGGTCTATGCCCTTGCCGCCAAGCTGCCCGGGCTGGAGGCGATCGGCATTGACGTGCACATTGGCAGCCAGCTGACCGATCTGGCCCCGTTCGAGGCCGCCTATCGCAAGGTTGCAGAGCTGACAGAGCAGCTGCGTGCCGATGGTCATACAATCAAGCGGCTGGATCTGGGCGGCGGGCTGGGCATTCCCTACGCCCAGACGAACGAAGCGCCCCCCAGCCCGCTGGATTACGGCGCTATGATCAAGCGCACCGTCGGCCATCTGGGCTGCGAGATTGAAATCGAGCCGGGACGCTTGATTTCCGGGAACGCCGGGGTGCTTGTCAGCCGTGCGATCTATGTCAAAGAAGGCGCTGACCGCCAGTTCCTGATCCTTGATGCCGCGATGAACGACCTCATCCGCCCCGCGATGTATGATGCGCATCACGACATCGTCCCCGTTGTGCAGCCCGCGCCGGGGGCAGAACATGCGACCTATGACATTGTCGGCCCGGTTTGCGAAAGTGGTGACACCTTTGCCAAGGGGCGTAGCATGGCGCAGTTGGCCCCCGGCGATCTGGTCGTCTTCCGCTCTGCCGGGGCTTATGGGGCGGTGATGGCGTCGGAATACAACTCTCGTCCGCTTATTCCCGAAGTTTTAGTCCAGAATGATCAATTTGCGGTTATTCGGGAACGTCCGACCTTTGACGAAATGATCGCGCGCGATATCATACCTGTATGGTTGTGACCCCTTCGGTTGCACACAGCGCCAAGGGAGTGGCCCGCTGACCGATCACCCTGCCGACCATACTGCCGCTATGCCGCATCTGGTGCGCCCCGTTGCCCTGACCCGCATGGGTATGATCTCGGAAAGCGCCACGCGTGCATTTTGGCCATTATGGAGCGTATTTTTCGTTATTTTGGCCCCGCTGATGTTCGGCCTGCAGGACAGCATGAGCCTAGAAGTGTTCTGGGGCCTGTCGCTGATCGCTGTCATTGCGTTGGGTGCTGCATTAGTGCGCGGGTTGCAGATGTTCCGTTGGCCCAGTTGGGAAGAGGCGCTGGCCCGTGTCGATGCCGCCATACTTGGGCGGCCCATTGCAGCCGTTCGCGACACGCAGGCGATTGGCGCGTCCGACCCGGCCTCTGCCGCCGTGTGGCAGGCGCATCTGACTCGGATGCGCCGCGCGACGGAGGCGGCACGCCCGGTGCAGCCCGATCTGCGCGTGTCGGACCGCGATCCTTATGGCCTGCGGTTCATCGCGTTGATGATGTTCGTGATCGCGCTGCTGTTCGGATCGGTACTACGTGTTGGATCGATAACTGAGATTGCGCAGAACGGCGGTGGCGTCACGCTGGCGACTGGGCCAGCCTGGGAAGGCTGGATCGCGCCGCCAGCCTATACGGGCAAGCCGACGCTCTATCTGAATGACGTCGCGCCGGGTGTGGTGCAGGTGCCGCTGGGGTCGGAAATCACCCTGCGCCTGTATGGCGAAGTTGGCGCACTGACGGTGGCGGAAACCGTATCAAGCCGCACCGGCGATGTTCCCCCGGCCCCCGATCCACAGCAAAGCTTCAGTGTCGCGCAAGCCGGACAAGTCACGATCGACGGGCCGAATGGCGCGGCATGGGATGTTAGCATCTTGCCCGACGCCGCGCCGCAGGTCAGCCTGACGGCCCCGATCGAATCAGACGCACTGGGCGAGCTGAAGCAAGCCTTCGTCGCCTCTGATGATTATGGCGTTGAAAGCGGCACGGCGACCTTCGCGCTGAACCTTAGGGCGGTGGATCGCAGCTTTGGCCTGACGGTGGATCCGGACACGATTGATCCGGTCGTGCTGGACTTGCCAATGCCCTTCGGCGGGGACCGGGCTGATTTTGACGAATTTCTGATCGACAACCTGTCGCAGCACCCCTTGGCCAACATGCCCGTCACACTGACGCTGTCGGTGACCGATGCGGCGGAGCAGACGACAATCACGCCGGCAGAGCCGATGATCCTGCCGGGCCGCCGCTTTTTCCAGCCCGTCGCTAAGGCCATCGTAGAACAGCGCCGCGATCTGATGTGGAGCCGCGAAAACGCGCGCCGCATCGTGCAGGTGTTGCGCGCCGTGTCCTATGAGCCTGACACGCTGTTCACCAACCAGACGACATACCTGCGGCTGCGCGTCATCATTCGGCGGCTCGATCAGTTCGACCGCTTTGGCATGAGCGACGAGAATGAGACCGAGATCGTGCAGGCCCTGTGGGATCTTGCGGTTCAGCTGGAGGACGGAACTTTGGCCGATGCCCGCGAGCGACTTGCCCGCGCGCAGGAACGGTTGGAAGAGGCGATGCGCAATGGCGCGTCAGAGGCCGAAATCGCAGAGCTGATGCAAGAACTGCGCGGCGCCACGCAGGACTACATGCAGATGCTGGCCGACCAGATGGAGCCGGGCGACAGCACCGATCAGCCGCAGTCGGCCGAAAACTCAATGGAGATGTCTCAGGACGAATTGCAGGCCCTGATGGACCGCATTGAAGAGCTGATGCAAGAAGGCCGCATGGCCGAGGCTCAGGCGCTGATGGAGCAGTTGAATAGCCTGCTGGAAAACATGCGCATCACCCAAGGCGAGGGCAGCGGCGACGGCCCACAGACGCCGGGCCAGCAGTCTATGCAGGATCTGGCTGACACGCTGCGCGACCAGCAGGACCTGTCCGACGACGCCTTCCGCGACATGCAGAACCAAGACCAGGAATCGGGGCAACAGTCCGGACAGCAACCGGGTCAAGAATCCGGTCAGGGTCAGCAAGGTCAGGGCGAAGGTCAACAGGGGCGGTTGCCGCAAGGTCAGGGCCAGCAGCAAGGCGCGGATGGTACGGGTCAGGATCAGGCCGAAGGCCAAGGCGAAAGTCAGGGCCAGAATGACGGTCAGGGCAGCGGCGCGGGCGAAAACGATGGCCAGTCACTGGCAGAACGTCAGCAAGCCTTGCGGGACGAGCTGGACCGCCAGCGCGGCGCTTTGCCGGGTCTGCCCGGCGACGCAGGAGATCTGGCCCGGCGATCGCTGGATGAGGCCGAAGGCGCGATGGACGGGGCCGAACAGGCGCTGCGCGATCGCGACATGGCGCAGGCGATTGACCGCCAAGCCGATGCGATGGACGCGTTGCGCAACGGGATGCGGGCCATTGGCGAGGCGCTGGCGCAGAACCAGCAGCGGGAACCGGGGCAGGGCAATGCGACGGGCGACCAGACCGGTCAGGTTCAGCCCGGCCGCCGCGATCCGCTGGGCCGCCAATTGGGCAGCACTGGGGAATACGGCACGGATGAAAACCTGCTGCAGGGCGAAGACATCTATCGCCGCGCCGAAGAGCTGCTGGACGAAATCCGCCGCCGCTCGGCCGAGCAGGACAGACCGCAGGTCGAACGGGATTATCTGGACCGTCTGCTAGATCGCTTCTGACCTAAATCGCCTAGCGGCGGTGCGGCTTAGTTGCCTCCGGGGGCGTCATCCAGCAGGTTGGCGATCTGTTGATCAAGCCACAGGCGCATTGCATCCACAACCTCTACAAAACCTACCAAGGCCGTCGACAGCGCCGGGATTTCCGACCCGATCTTGTCTGCGTAGGTATAGATCAGCGCCAGGATGACGATCAGCGTGATCATCGCGAAAAAGCCGCGCCAGTTGCTGCGGCGGGCGATCTGCGCCTCTTCGGACGGCAGGGGGGGCAGGCCTCCCCGGTCGGCGCTGGACCGCAGGGTTGAATTGATTTCCTCGATGTCCGGGAACAGTTCTTTGCGGCTGCCGGGCGTCGTGGCGGGCACGGTGGGTGGGTGGCCTTGCAAGCGGTCGGTCCGCGCTTTCGTTTGATCATTGGGCACAGCAGGGGGCACTGAAGGGGCGGGACGGGGCCGGGACGGCTCTGCCAAGCCCAGATCAGCCTGCTGTTCCAGTCCGCCGGCGGACTCGGATTTGCGCGCAGCTTCTTCGCGCGCGGCTTCTTCGCGCAGGATATCCGCGATGGATGGATCAAGCTGGGTGCGGATCGGCGTGGGCGGCGCGCTGGGCGCAGGGGCTGCAGGTTTGTACGCAGGCTCCGCTGCTTTGGTCCGGGTATCGGCGACGACGGCGGCAAACGACGCTGCAGCGACTGACACCGGTGCTGGTTTTGCAGGCGCAATATCGTCGTCTTCAGCCGCAGCGGATGGTTCCTTGGGGTTTTCGAACCAAGTCTGGCCGCAGTTTGAACACTGCACATCACGGCCGTCATCGGGGATGACGTCCGCGCCGACTTCGTATTGAGCGCCGCAGTTCGGGCAAATTAGCCGCATCGCCACAGGTCCTTTTGCACGATATTCAGTGCCACTCGGCACCCATTGTTGGGACATTCCTAACAACGTCGGCGCATAAGGCCAAGGTTTTGCGTCACTAACCGGCGTGATTGCATTGTAACCTGTTGCAGATTTGGGCAAAACATTACGGACAGGGATGAGGAGACCACTTTGATCGAGTTATCGGACGTGGCCTACAGCTATGGCGGGGGAGAGCTTTTCTCTGGCCTGTCGCTGGCGCTTGCCCCCGGATCGTTCCAGTTCCTGACCGGCCCGTCGGGCGCAGGCAAAACGACCTTATTGAAATTATGCTACGGCGATCTGCGGGCGACAACAGGGGTTGTCAGCCTGTTCGGGCAGAATGCCGCGCAGATGGGCCGCGACGATATCGCGATGGCCCGCCGCAGGATCGGTGTCGTGCATCAGGACTGCCAGTTCCTTGATCACCTGCCTGTTGCCGAAAACATCGCGCTGCCCTTGCAGATCTCCGGCCGCGCCAGCGAGTCGCAGGGCAATCTGGAAGAATTGCTGGCTTGGGTGGGATTGTCGGCGCAGTCCGGGCAATTGCCGCCCGAACTGTCAGGCGGAGAGCGGCAGCGTGCTGCGCTGGCGCGGGCGGTCATCACATCACCTGACGTGATTATCGCGGACGAACCCACGGGCAACGTCGATTGGGAAATGTCGCAACGTCTATTGACCCTGCTGGTCGAGCTGAACCGCATGGGCAAGACCGTGCTGATCGCCAGCCATGATCTGAACCTGATCCGTGCGGCCAAGGCGCAGGTCAGTGCTAATGTCCTGCGCCTGAAGGGCGGTCGCCTTTTGACTGGGGTGGCGTTGTGATGGATCGTCTCTCTGACATCGTTGCCCGCGTGCTGGCTTTGCTGGGCGGCGATTTGCAGGCGGACCGTGCCGTGCCTCCCACTGGGTTCACCGCGCGGCTGACGGTGTTCACCGCCGCCGCCATGGCGTTTCTGGCGGTTTTTGCGATTGCCTTGTCGCTGGCGACGGGACGCTTAGCTGATCGCTGGTCAGCAGAGCTGGCGCGCACGGCGACGCTGCGCATCTCTGCCCCCGCCGATCAGGCTCACGCACAAGTGCGCGCTGCGCTGACGGTGCTGGAACAAACCCCCGGCGTCGCCAGCGCCCGCGCGCTGAGTGATGACGAGGAACGCGCCCTCCTAGAGCCGTGGTTCGGCCCCGACCTACCACTGGACAGCCTGCCGATTCCCCAGTTGATTGAGATTGTTGAAACGGCAGATGGCTATGACGCCACGGGCCTGCGGGCGCGCCTGCAAGCAGAGGTTCCGGGCGCGGTGCTGGACGATCATACCCGCTGGCGGCAGCCGCTGGTGACGGCCGCGAACCGGCTACGGATGCTTGGCTGGGTCGCGTTGGCGCTGATTGGCGGGGCGACAGCCGCGATGATCACGTTGGCAGCGCAATCGGCGCTCGAGGCCAACGCGCAGGTCATTCGTGTGCTGCGGCTAGTTGGCGCGCGCGACACTTATATCGCCAGCGCCTTTGTGCGTCGATTTACGCTGCGGGCGGCGGCGGGGGCTTCGCTGGGCACGCTGCTGGGCGTCCTGGCGGTGGCTTTGTTGCCTGATGGCGGCGATGCGGGGGGGTTCTTAACCGGTCTCGGCTTTACTGGTCTTGGCTGGCTTGCACCGCTGCTGATCCCGCCACTGGCCGGTGTGACCGCCTTTTTCGCAACTCGGGCTGCGGCCTTGCGCACGCTAAGGACGCAATCATGAGTTATGCTTTGCAATGGCTACGATCGCTGGCATTCAGCATAATGATGTACATTTTGATGGCTGTCATGGGCATCTTGTTTTTGCCCTATGCGTTGATCAACCGAGACGGGGCACGCAACACTTGCCGGATGTATTCCCGTGCGGTGATATGGTTGGCTGGCTGGATGATCGGCCTGAAGTTCGAAGTGCGCGGCACCCCGCCCACCTTTGGCTGCATGGTAGCGGCGAAGCATCAGTCGTTTATGGATGTCATGTATATTTATCAGCTGTTGCCGCGTCCGCGGTTCATCATGAAGCGCATCTTACTTTATGCGCCGGTGCTGGGTTGGTTCTCTTATCGCGCAGGTTGCATCCCCGTCGATCGCGGCAAAAAGAGCAAGGCGATCAAGGATATGCTGGCGCGGGTCAAAGACGGGGATGCCGAGCCCGGTCAGCTGTGCATCTATCCCCAAGGCACCCGCGTCGCGCCAAGCGCGGTGATGCCTTACAAGAAAGGGACCGCCGCACTGTATGCCGAACTGGCGCAGCCGGTGGTGCCTGTGGCGACGAACATAGGTGTCTTTTGGCCCAAACACAGCATCTATCGCAAACCCGGCACGGCAGTATTTCAGTTTCTTGACCCGATCCCTGTCGGCGAGGGGCTGCGCCCGTTCCTGCACCAGTTAGAGGTCGCGATTGAGGACACCTCTGACGCGTTGGCGCGCGAGGCGGGCTTTCATGTGCCCGTTCGTACCGTGACCCCGCCAGAGGTTTCAGGACCACCTGTATGAAGGTGGTGCAGGACATCGCCACGCTCGAGGCGCTGTATGGCGCACCTGTGCCAGCATCGCTGACCAAGGTCGTGCGCCGGATCACACCCGCCTAAGGTAGCCGTATTGCGGCATCGCGGCTGGTCATGGTGTCCACTGTCGGAGCCGAGGGGCCGGATTGAAGCCCGCGCAGTTACTTGGGGCCCTTGGTGCGGATCATGGATGCATAAACCCTGCTGCTGCCCGACTGGCAAGGCAAAAACTGAATCGACAGCCTGCGCAATATCGTGCGCGATGGGCGTGTCAGTCTGGTGTTCACGGTGCCGGGTGAATCCAACGTCGTGCGCGTGAATGGCCGGGCCATTGTGACAGTCGATCCGGGCGTGCTGGCCAGTTTCACCCAGAACGGTAAACATCCCCCCGCAGCGCTATCGTTGTCACGGTTAACGAGGCGTATTTTCAATGCGCCAAGGCGATCGCAGCCGTAGGATAGCGCGGCCACGCGTATGCCAGTACCGACAGCGGGCGAGATGCTGCGCGAGCAGGATGGCGGTTTTGATTCGGTGGATTATGACACGCATTACGCGGCGCGCGCGCAGGATCGGATGTGGTGATCTGAGGTGGAGCTGCCCCCGGCTGCGCCTCCCCGGAACTATTTTTGACCAGAAGAAAGCAGTCGCGTTACGCGGCGAGGCCTTTTTTGCCAAGCGCCAAGTATTTTTGACGGCGATTAAGGCGGATCTTGCTCGCGCCAAGTTTTTTCAGATCATCCAGCGTGGCGATTAGCGCCTTGCCGACGGCCTGAATGGCTTTGTCCGGCACGCGGTGGGCACCGCCAAGGGGTTCGGCAATGATCGTGTCACAGACGCCAAGTTCCTTCAGGTTCTGGGCGGTCAGGCGAAGCGCGGCGGCGGCCTCTTGCGTTTTGCTAGCGTCCTTCCAAAGGATCGACGCACAGCCTTCGGGGCTGATGACGGAATAGATCGAATGTTCTAGCATGATCACACGGTTGGCGGTGGCAAAGGCGACAGCGCCGCCAGAGCCACCTTCGCCGATCACGACGCTGACCAGCGGCACGTTCAGATCAAGGCAGGCCTCTGTCGCGCGGGCGATGGCTTCGGACTGGCCGCGCTCTTCCGCGCCCTTGCCGGGATAGGCACCGGGCGTGTCGACCAGCGTAACGACGGGCAGGCCAAAGCGGTTGGCCATATTCATGAGGCGGATCGCCTTGCGGTAACCCTCTGGCCGGGCCATGCCGAAGTTATGTTCGATGCGGGATTTGGTATCGTTGCCCTTTTCATGGCCGATGACCATCACGGCGCGGCCATCCAGACGGGCGATGCCACCCATGATGGCATGATCGTCGGCAAAGTTTCTGTCCCCCGCAAGCGCCGTGAAGTCGGTGAACAGGGCGGCGATGTAGTCCTTGCAATGCGGACGTTCGGGGTGGCGCGCGACCTGGCATTTGCGCCATGGCGTCAGGTTGTCATACAGCGACTTGAGCAAATCGGCGCTTTTCTTGTCCAGCGCGGCAGCTTCCTTCTCGACGTCCATCCCGGAATTGTCCCGGGCCATGGCGCGCAGTTCCTCTGCCTTGCCTTCGATTTCGGCGAGTGGTTTTTCAAAGTCGAGATACTGGGTCATTAGAACGCCTTTTTTGCCTGACGCTGATATAGGCAACGTCAGGCGTAAATTGCAATGGCGGACCCGCAGGGGCGGTGGCGGCTGTTAGCTTGCGATCATCTCGGATTGCTTCACGATCACTTCGGCCTGTTTGATGCTGGCGATGTCGACAAGGCGGCCCTTGTAGACCGTTGCGCCTTCGCCGCGGGCATTGGCATTCTCCATCGCAGCAAGGATTTCGCGCGCCTCGGCGATAGCTTCCGCGGAAGGGGTGAAGACCTCGTTGGCCAAGGCGATCTGTTTGGGGTGGATCGCCCATTTGCCAACCATGCCCAGCGTGGCGCTGCGGCGCGCTTGTGCACGGTAGCCTTCGTCGTCGCTGAAGTCGCCGAACGGGCCGTCCACCGGCAGGATGCCATGGGTGCGGCAGGCGGCCACTATGGCGGTCTGCGCCCAGTGCCATGGGTCGCTGTAATGGCGGGTGTCACCATGCAGCATATAGTAGTTGTCCTGCGTGCCGCCGATGCCCGTCGTCTGCATCCCCATAGAGGCTGCATAGTCGGCGGCACCCAGCGACATCGCCTGCATGCGCGGGCTGCTGGCTGCGATTTCGTTCACGTTCACAAGGCCTGCGGCGGATTCGATGATGACCTCAAACCCGATCCGCTTGGTCCGCCCCTTGGCCGCCTCGATCGCGGTGACGAGGGCATCGACGGCGTAGACATCGGCTGCGCAGCCGACCTTGGGGATCATGATCTGGTCCAGCCGGTCGCCGGCCTGTTCCAGCAGGTCCACGACGTCGCGATACCAGAACCGCGTATCAAGGCTGTTGATCCGCACGCTGAGGTGTTTGGTGTTCCAGTCGACGTCATTAATCGCGCCGATCACATTGGCGCGGGCGGCGTCTTTGTCATTGGGGGACACCGAGTCCTCGAGGTCGAGGTTGATCACATCCGCATCCGAGGCCGCCATTTTCGCGAACAGCTTGGTGTTCGATCCGGGGCCGAATAACTGGCAGCGGTTGGGGCGGGCAGGGGGCGTGGGCTGGATGCGGAAGGACATGGATAGGGTTCTTTATTTCAAGGATTGTTTCGCTTTGGGTATATTGTTGCGTATTGCATCGCAAGGCTGCGATGTGCAGGTGCAGCATATTTGCTCAAACCAAGAGTGGGCTCTGCCCCCCGGCTGCCCCCCGGCTGCGCCGTCCCCCGAGATATTTTTGACGAGAAGAAGGGCGGACCCACGCATGGCGGGTCCGCCACGGGTCAGATACCCGCGTCGACGATGGCTTGCGCTAGGATAGGCACGGTTTTTGCATTCAGGCCGGCGATGTTCATGCGGCTGTCGCTGACCATATAGATTCCGTGCTCAGCGCGCAGGACCTCGACCTTGGCCTCTGAAGTGCCGAGGCGGCTGAACATGCCCCGGTGATCGGCGATGAAGTCAAAGCGGTCGTCGTTGGACAGGCGACGCAGTTCGTCCGCCAGCTGCTTGCGTAGGGAGAGCATGGAGTTGCGGGTTTCTTCAAGCTCTGCCTCCCAATCGGCGCGCAGGGCGGGGTCGGTCAGGATCGTGGTGACGACGCGGGCACCGTGGTCGGGCGGGAATGAGTAGTTCTGCCGGTTCAGGAAGTTCAGGTTGGCCTGCGTCAGCTTCGCCTCTTCCGCGTCCTTGGCGATGCCCATCAGGATGCCGGTACGTTCGCGGTAGATCCCGAAGTTCTTGGAGCAGCTGGCGGCGATCATCACGTTGGGGAAGGCGGCGGCGATCTTGCGGGTCGCCTGCGCGTCTTGGTCGAGCCCATCGCCGAATCCCTGATATGCCACATCGACGAAGGGTACGGCCTGTACTTTTTGCAGGGTCGCGATGATCTGGTCCCACTGGTCCAGCGTTGGGTTTGCCCCAGTCGGGTTGTGGCAGCAGCCGTGTATCAAAACGACGTCACCCTCTGTCACGGTGGACAGGTCGGCGATCATGCCGTCGAAATCAACGCCGCGGGTGGCTTCGTCAAAGTAGCGGTATTCGCGCAGGCGCAGGCCAAGGAATTTGATGATCGAGGCGTGGTTCGGCCAGCTAGGATTGCTGATCCAGATTGTTGCACCCGGGGCGGCGAGTTTCACAATTTCAAGCGCCTGACGAATTGCGCCGGTGCCGCCGGGGGTCGCGATGGCGGAGATCCGGTCCCTCTGGACCGTGTCCGCCAGCAGCAGGTCGATCATAGCGTCGGCGAAGGCGGGATCGCCGGCCAATCCGGTGTAGGCTTTGGTGGTTTGTTCCGCGACCAGGCGGCGCTCTGCCTCTTTCACCGCGCGCATGACGGGGGTGTTACCAGATGCATCTTTATAGACGCCAACGCCAAGGTCGATCTTGGTGTCGCGGTCATCGGCCTTGTAGGCCTGCATCAGGGATAGGATTTTATCAGGGGCTTGCGCCTTGAGCGTCTGGAACATCGCGGGTTTCCTTTGGGCCACGGGCCGATTGCGAAGGGGAGGCGGCCCTTATCTGGCGGGGCCGGTTTCGATGGGGAGGTCGGGGAACATGCCCCATTCGGACCAGGATCCGTCATACAGCGCATGGTCGGTCTTGCCTATGCGTTCCAGAGCCAGATTGACGATCGCAGCCGTGACTCCCGACCCGCAGGTCGTGATGACTGGTTTGGTCAGATCTGCACCGGCGTCGGCAAAGACCTTTTGCAGGGCGGGGACGGATTTCATCGTGCCGTCGGCGTTCAGTAGGGTCGCGTAATGCACGTTGCGCGCGCCGGGGATGTGGCCGCTGCGCAAACCTGCGCGGGGTTCCTTTTCGGTGCCGGTGAAGCGGCCGGGGCCACGAGCGTCCAGAATGGTATGGTCTTCCAGCTTGGCGGCGCGGGCGACTTGCGTGACGTCGCGCACCAGCTGGTTCTGGCGGCTGGTGGTCATATGGCGGTCACGCATGACGGGGGCCATGTCTTCGACGGGCCGCCCCTCGGCCAGCCATTTCGGCAGGCCGCCATCGAGCACGGCAACATCACGCTTGCCCATCAGGCGGAACAGCCACCAGACTCGGGCGGCGGAAAACAGGCCTGTGCTGTCGTAGACCACGACCTGATGGCCGTCGCCCACGCCCATCGCGCGCAGGCGGGACGTGAACTTTTCCGTGGCCGGGGCCATGTGGGGCAATTCGGACCGGGCATCGCTTATGTCGTCGATATCAAAAAAGCGTGCGCTGGAAATATGCTGTTCGCGGTATTCTTCAGCGCCGCTGCGCCCGGTGTCAGGCATGTGCCAAGAGGCGTCGAGCAGTCGCAGGTCGGGGTCGTGCAGATGCGCGGCCAACCAAACGGTGCTGACCAGCGTTTGCGGATCGTCAGAAGTCTCAGCCATGGTGCCGTCCTTTGGCAGTGGATGCCGTTGGGTAGCGCAGGGGGGAACTTCTGGCAAGGCGGCGGGCGCATTTGTGCCCACCACAGGCCCAAATCAGGCCATTTTCGATTTAATCAGGTCAACAATCGCCGCGACGATCGCGCAGTTGCATGCGCCGCCCAAAAGTTGGGTAACGATTTCTCCTAAATCAAGCCCCCAAAAGCAGCGCCGTTGCCGTCCGCGATGCCAGCGATGGCATGAATCATAAGTTGTTCCATAGTCCCACATCCCATTTTTTTCATGGACGAGGTCTATCGCCCCACATTAAACCCGAACCTAGTTAACTTGGGTTGAGGCGTTAGGGAGAATCGGGGCGCGTTTCACGCATGTTGCTTGAGGATACGCTGCTTCTGCCGAGACCAGTCGCGCTTTGCGTCGCTTGCACGCTTGTCGTGGTTCTTTTTACCCTTGGCGATGGCGATCTTCAGCTTCACCAGTCCGCGGTCGTTGAAATACATCACCAGCGGCACAAGGGTCATGCCTTCGCGCTTGGTTGCGTTCCACATACGGGCCAGTTCGCGCGATTTGACCAGCAGCTTGCGCTTGGCCCGCGGCTCGTGGCTGAACATGGCCTGCTCATAGGGCGCGATATAGGCGTTGGTCAGCCACAGTTCTCCGTTATCGACAGAGGCATAGCTGTCGGCGATGTTCGACTGCCCGGTGCGCAGAGATTTCACCTCTGAGCCGTGCAGAATGATCCCGACCTCCAGATCTTCTTGGATCTCGAAATCATACCGAGCGCGCCGGTTTTCGGCGACGACTTTGTAATTCTTGCTGTCAGGTTTCTTTGCCATGGGCCTGATGTAGGCGAGCAAACCGGTCTGCACAAGGCGGCTGGTCGCGCTGGGCGGGGCTGTTATGGTCCGGGAAACGGCAACAGGAGACTTCATGCTGATCCAGATCACCCTTGGCAGCGCTCTTGTGCTGGCGTCCATCCTGATTGCGGGCGTCAGTTACTGGCTGATGGAGGAAGTGCTGGGCCGTTTGCACCCTTGGCTGGCAAAACGGCCTCACAAGCCCAAGCTAGTATTGGTGCTGAGCCTGACTGCCGTCTGGGTGCTGGCGCAGATGACAATGGGCGTGTGGATCTGGGCGCTGGCGCTGCGGGGCCTCGGGATTTTCGCGCATCTGGAAGAAGCGGTTTATTTTGCGCTGGTCGCCTTTACGACGCTGGGGTTTGGCGATGTGCTGCTGCCGGAGGAATGGCGCTTGCTGGCGGGGATGGCGGCGACAAATGGGCTGCTGAACATTGGCCTGACTACGGCGCTGATGCTGGACAGCCTGCGCAGCATACGTGCGGGACAAATGGGCCCAGACGGATGAGCGTGCTGGCACTCGACAACAGACGCGCGCGGGCCGTGTTCCTGGCGCGGCATGGGCTGGGCGCACAGATGCAGCCGTCGCCGATGGATGTCATCGCAGATCTGGGCTTTGTGCAGTTGGACATCGTCAACACCTTCGCCCGCGCCCATGACCTGATACTGTGGTCGCGCCATAGCCGCTATCGCCCGGATGCGATGAACAGGTTGCTGGCGCAGGACCGGGCCGTATTCGAACATTGGACCCATGACGCCGCCATTATTCCGATGGACCTGTGGCCGCATTGGCGGCTGCGTTTTGCCCGCGATGCGACAAGGCTGGAACGTCGTTGGGAAAAGGACCGGCCCCAAGGGTTTAGCGCGCAGGTGGATACGGTGCTGCGCCAGATCGCGGATCACGGGGGTTGCACGTCGGGCGACGTAGGACGCGGCGAAGTACGCGGCAAGGGCGGCTGGTGGGACTGGCATCCCAGCAAGACCGCGCTGGAATATCTATGGCGCAGTGGGCAGGTGTCAGTCGCGCGGCGGGAGGGGTTTCGGAAGGTCTATGACCTGACGGAGAGGGTGATTCCAAGCGCAGTGCGGGATGTGCCAAGCGATGCGGCAGGGACTGTGGACGCACTGTGCCATGCCGCGCTGGACCGGTTGGGGTTCGCCACACCGAGCGAGATTGCGGCGTTTTGGGATGTCGTAACCAAGGACGAGGCCCGGTGCTGGGCCACGGCGGCGCTCGCCGATGGTCATGCCATTGCGCTAGACGTGGCAGGTGATGACGGTAAGCTGCGGCGCTGTCTGGCGCGGCCTCAAGTGCTGGATCAGGCTGCAAAATTAGCGAGCAGGGCGCGCATTCTATCGCCCTTTGATCCAGCCCTGCGCGATCGTAAGCGGGCGGAATGGTTGTTCGGTTTTCACTACCGGATCGAGATTTTCGTGCCAGCGGCGCAGCGCGCTTACGGCTATTATGTCTTTCCGGTCTGGGAAGGCGAGCGTGCCATCGGGCGCATCGACATGACGCGGCAGGGCGAGGTGCTGGAGGTGCGCGCATTCTGGCCAGAACCCGGTGTCACGATGAGCACCGGGCGGCTGGCGCGGTTGCAAGCGGAACTGTCACGCGCCGCGCGTTTTGGCGGTTGCGGCGAGGTTGCGTTCGCGCTGGATTGGCTGCGTTCGGGAGGATGACGCTGTTTGCGGGCAGGCCCGCAAAGGCACCCCAACCACCCGGAGGACCCAAATGGGCCTAGTTCAGCAGGCCAGCGTGGATCATGCCCGCGCGGATGCGGTCCTTGACCCCGTCTGTGAGGCCAACCAGTGGCAGGCGCACGTCTTCGTTGCCCATGCCTAGCAGGGACATGCCATATTTCGCGCCGACGAGGCCGGGCTCGAGGAAGATCGCCTCGTGCAGGGGCATCAGACGGTCGGTCAGCTCGAGCGCGGTGGCGAAGTCGCCAACCAGTGTCGCCTCTTGCATCTGGGCGCAAAGGGCGGGGGCGATGTTGGCGGTGACTGAGATGCAGCCGACGCCGCCGTGGGCGTTGTAGCCAAGCGCAGTCGCGTCTTCACCTGACAACTGGACGAAGTCCTTGCCGCAATACAGCCGCTGCTTGGGAACGCGGGACAGATCGCCGGTGGCGTCCTTGACGCCAACGATCATAGGCAGTGTGGCCAGCTCGGCCATGGTTGCGACGCTCATGTCCACGACAGACCGGCCGGGGATGTTATAGATCACGATAGGCAGCCCACAGTCGGCGGCAGCGCTGAAATGCGCGATCAGGCCCGCTTGCGTCGGCTTGTTGTAGTAGGGGGTCACGACCAGTGCGGCATCGGCACCGGCATCCTTGGCGGCAATGACCAGACGCACGGTCTCAATCGTATTGTTGGACCCGGCCCCTGCGATGACCGGAACGCGGCCTGCGGCGTGCTCGACCACCGTCTTGACGACCAGATCGTGTTCGCCATGGGTCAGCGTCGGGCTCTCCCCGGTTGTACCGACGGGCACCAGCCCGTGCGTGCCCTGATCGACATGCCAGTCGACAAGGCGTTTCAGGGCTGCAAGGTCGACATCTCCGTTGGTAAACGGTGTGACGAGTGCGACGTAAGAGCCTTTGAACATTGACCTGTGACCTTGTGCGAATGGGCGACCCGAAAGGGGGACGGTAGAACGTCCCGGACCCTAGACGGGTTTGCGCACAATGCCAAGATTGTGCGTTGCATCGCGATGCATGCAAGATACGATGGACGGCATCTTACCGTGATCCCGGGACCCATTATGTCGTTCTCCGCCGTGCGCCGCCTTGCCGTCGCAGCCTGTATGTTTGTCTTGCCACTTCCCCTTTCGGGGCAGGTGTTTGGAGACGACGTGGCTGCGGTGGAGTTCGCGATGAAGCGGGATTTCCTGAATGCCTATGCCAAGGCAGGGCCGCAGGATGACCCGATCCGCACCCTTGTGACATGGCAGCGGTTGCGGTTTGGTGATGCGGTATTTCAGGATTACGTCGATTTTCAGACTGCCCATGGTGACTGGCCCGGTCAGGACGTCCTGCGCGGCGCAGGAGAGGCACTGATCCCCGCCGATTTCGACCAGCAGGTCGTGATCGACTGGTTCCGCGATGCCGCGCCGACAACCGGCGAAGGTGCCGTGCGTCTGGCGCAGGCGCTGACTGCTGCTGGCGATGCGGCCGCGGCGCGCGAGGCGGTGCGCACCGCTTGGCTTGATCTGCCTTTGACCGCCAGCGGGCAGACCGCCCTGCTGGAAAACTTTGGCCGCGATCTGGCGGATCTGCATGCTGCGCGGACCGATGCCCTGTTGTGGCGGTGGCAAGCCACCGAGGCAGAGCTGATGCTGCCATTGCTGGAGGAAGGGCAAGCCGCGCTGGTCAAGGCGCGGATTGCGCTGATCCGTAAGTCGGGCAACCCTGATGCCGCCATTAATGCCGTGCCTGAGGGGCTGCAAAGCAGCCCGGGGCTGCTGTATGATCGTTTTAACTGGCTGGCTGGCAAAGGCCGCCAAACCGACGCGATCGCTATCCTTGCCGCGCAATCAACCTCTGTGCAGGCGCTGGGTGAGCCATGGCGCTGGGCTAGTTGGCGCCGCATTCTGGCGCGCTGGCAGATGCGCGAGGGGAACTATCAGGCGGCCTATGTTCTGGCAGCGAACCATTATTTGCAGCCGCAAGACAACGCTGCATCCTATGCGGATCTGGAATGGCTGTCGGGTTACCTGCAGCTACGGTTCCTGAATGATCCTGCCCGCGCTCTGACGCATTTTGACAATGCCGCGGCAGAGGTCGATAGCCCGATTTCATTGGGCCGGGCCGGGTATTGGCAGGGCCGGGCGCTGGATGCACTAAACCGGACCAAGGACGCCCGCATGGCCTATGCCCGTTCGGCGCAGCACCAGACCAGTTTTTACGGGTTGCTGGCGGCTGAACGTCTGGGCGTGCCGCTTGATCCGTTTCTGACGGGCCGGGGCGATGCGCGGGACTGGCAGGACGCGCCGGTGATGCAGAACGATTTCGTCCGCGCAGGCATGGCACTGCTGGAGGCAGACGAGCGCGGCAAGGCCGTGCTGTTCTTTGCCGCGCTGGGCAAGACGCTGGACGCCGCGGATCTGTCGCGCCTTGGGGCCGCGCTGGAAGCGCAGGACGAGACCTATTTCGAAGTGCTGCTGGGCAAGACCGCCGCAACGCGGGGCATGATCGTGCCGTCTCTGTATTTCCCCCTGCACGGGTTGGCGGACATGGACCTGCCGGTTCCTACCGCGTTGGCCCTGTCGATCGCCCGCCGCGAGAGTGAGTTCAACGAAGGCGTCGGCAGCCCGGTCGGCGCGCTTGGCCTGATGCAGCTGATGCCGGGCACCGCGCGCGATGTCGCTCGCAGTCTGGATATGCCCTATGAAAAGGCACGTCTGACGGCGGACTGGCAATATAATGCGGTGCTTGGCAGCCGCTATCTGGCGGATCTGACCGACCGTTTTGGCGAAAGCCCGGTGCAGATCGCAGCAGGCTATAATGCTGGGCCCGGCCGTCCGCGCGACTGGATGCAAGATCGGGGCGATCCGCGCAGTGGCGACGCTGACGTCATCGACTGGATCGAGATGATCCCTTTTCGCGAAACCCGCAACTATGTCCAGCGCGTCACGGAATCGATCCCGATTTATCAGGCCCGCCTTAGCGGCAAGACCGGTCCGATCGCCTTTATGGATTTGCTGCGCGGTGAAGAAAATATCGTGCGGCCCGTGGCGCGGGCGGATGGCGCGTTGGCAATCCCCGCGCCGGTGACTGGCACGAACAGCGAGCAGGATCCGGCCCCGCCCTTGCCCCGCCCGGTTGCCCGCCCCGTTGATGCCGCGCGCACAGAAGGCTTGGCAGAGCAGGACGCAGCAGATCTGATGCAGACATCCCTGACGACCGCCAGCGTGCCGCCGCAGCGGTCAGAAGAGCTGTCAGAGGCTATGGAAACGGCTATTCCGATCGCGGTGACGACGCCTGTCGCAGACCAGACCGCAGCGGATACCGAAGGGGATGGCCCGGCCGCGACCCTGCGCCCAATTGCGCGGCCCCGGCAGTAAGCTTGGCGGCTTAGGTCTCAGCAGCTTGCCCGCCTTTGGCGACTACAGCGCCGCTGCGTCCCGCACGATGGATTGATCGCAGGCGATCGCCCAGTGCAGGCCTGTTGAGGCGTAAAGCAACGTGACTTCGGCCTCGAGCCCGGTGCGGGTCATGCTTTGCAGCACGGTGCTGCCAAAACCTTTGCGCTGCGGCGGCATGACGATGGGGGCGCCGTTTTCCGTCCATGACAGCGTGAACTGCCCGTCCTTGATGTCCCAACGGATATCCAGCGTGCCTTCGGGCACGGACAGGGCCCCGTATTTCGCCGCATTGGTCGCAAGCTCGTGGATGGCTAGGCCGATGGGCTGGATCGCGGCAAAGCGCAGCGGCATGTCCGGTCCGTTGATGCTGATCGCAGCATTGGAATCACCTGAAAAGGGGCGCAGTTGCTCTCGGATCAGAGCACCCAGCACTACACCATCATGGCCGCGCGATACCAGCAAATCCTGATTATGGGCCAGCGCCTGCAGGCGCGCTTCAAAGCGGGGCATGAACTGTGCTGTGTCGCCAGTGCGCGCCGTCATACGGGCAATGCTTTGCACGACGGTCAGCAGGTTTTTGAGCCGGTGGTTTGTCTCTTTCATCAGGTCTTGCACCTGACGTTCTGCCTTTTTGTGCGGCGTCATATCCATGATGGCTACGATGCCCGACACCGGCACCGCACAGCCCGCCGCATCGGCAGGGCCGAAGTTCACGCGTTTGCGCGCGCTGACCCAGCGTTCGCTGCCGTCGGTGGTCTTGATTCGGTGGATCATGTCTATGAAATTCGGCTGCCCAGGGCTCAGCATCTGTTCCACTAGGCATTCGATATCATCGATGTCTTCAGGGTGGATCTGCGCGTGCAGCACTTTGCGGGCGATGGGGGCGTTGGCTGGCAGTTCAAACAGCGCGGCGGCCCGGTCATCCAGCGTAATCGTGTCGGCACTATAGTCGATCGTCCCAAGCCCAAGCCCGGCCACCTGCAAACCAAGCGGCAGCAGAACGTCAGAGTGGGCAGTGGATACCGGTTGGGGGTCGATCTGGGACATCGTGGCCCTGCTTTTAGTAGTTATCATGTAAAATTAACAAAGTTTGAATGTGCTATCAATGAAGCGGCGTTAAACCATTGCAGCAATCTGAACAATACTGCGGGTTGCGGTAATGTTCTCCAGGTCATTTGACAGCTTTGCCGACTTTCCGGGTGCGGATCAGCGTGAAAACGCCCGCGCTGACAACGATCAGCGCGCCGACGGCGACGTGGGTCTGCAGCGCCTCTTTAAACACCAGCAGGCCAATGGCGCTGGCAAAGACCAGCTGCAGATAGGCAAAGGGTTGCACGGCGCTGACCTCTGCCACCTCGTAGCAGCGGATCAGCAGCCAGTGGCCCGTCACGCCCGTCACACACAGCGCGGCCATCCAGCCCCAGTCTGGCGCGCTCATCGGCTCCCACCCCCAAATACCAACGCAGGTCATAGCAACAGCCCCGCTGACACCGGTCCAGAAAAAGCTGGTCGCCGTGGTGTCTTGACGCGCGACATAGCGGGTCAGCAGGCCATAAAGCGCAAACATTCCGGCAGCAGCCAGCGGCAGGATGGCAGCGGGGGCGAAAACCGTGATGCCCGGCTGTAGGATGATTAGTACGCCGACAAAGCCGATACCGATGGCCGCCCAGCGGCGCCAGCCGACACCTTCGCCCAGCACCGGGCCGGACAGCGCGGCGATCAGCAGCGGATAGCAGGCAAAGATCGCGTGGCTTTCCACCAGGCCGAGGGCCACGAAACCCGCGACCATTACGCAGATCTCTCCGGCAAGCAGCAGGCCTCGAAAAGCCTGAAGGACAGGTTGGGCGGTAGCGGCGGCGCGGCGGATCGACCCGGCCTTAAGTCGGGCAATGGCAATGACAAAGGCGGCAAAGAACCAATACCGGATCATCACGATCATCAGAACGTTGTATTCGCCGGCCAAATGGCGCGACAGCCCGTCCTGAACCGCAAAGACAAAGGTGGTCGCGATCATCAGGCCGATGCCAAGCTGGGTATTTGCGGTCTGCATTCAGCGTGCCTTTCGCGCGATGGTCATGTGGCGCTTGGTGGCGAAGCCTGCCACGCGGGTCACGTCAAAGCCCGCCGCCGTCAGCGATGCGCGCACATGCCCCGCCGCCGAATAGGTCGCGGCCGTGCCGCCCGGCCCGGTATGGTCCGCCACAGCGGCGATGATCTGCGGCGTCCACAAACCGGGGTTCTTGGCCGGCGAAAACCCATCCAGATACCACGCATCAGCACAGCCGTCCCAAGCGGGCAGGGTGGTGGCTGCGTCGCCAATCACGATCCGCAGATCGAAATCCGGCCCTGTGATGTCACCGACAGCCCTTAGCACCAGCACAGGCAGAGCACCGGCAAAGGGTGCCAAAGCGCGCTGCAGAGACATGGGGTCAAGGGGATAGGCCTCGAAACTGGTGAACTGCAGCCGCCCGGGGGCACCGCAGTCGCGAAAGGCCTGCAACGTCGTCAGAAAATTCAGCCCAGTGCCAAAGCCCAGTTCTGCAATATGGAACCCGTCGCAGAACCGCGCGGGCAGATCGTTGCCCGCCAGAAAGACGTGCCGCGTCTCCTCCAGCCCGCCTTGCAGAGAATAAAAAGGATCGTCGAACTGCAGGGAAACCGGCACGGTTCCATGCGGCGTGTCGCGCCAGTCCAGGGGATGCGGGTTTGGGTCGGTGCTCTGGCCGGTCATGATGCTTTGCCGTATGGGGTACCCGACTTGTGGAGCGCGGGGCGAACAATGGCAACGGTGGATGTGACGGTAATGGGCGCAGGCGTGATTGGCCTGTCGATCGCCTGGGCCTGCCTGCAGCGCGGCGTGCGGGTGCAGGTCATCGATCCGCATGGCGTGGCCAGCGGTGCCTCTGGCGGGATTGTGGGGGCGCTGGCCCCGCATGTGCCAGAACAGTGGAACGCCAAAAAAGAATTTCAACGCGACAGCCTGTTGATGGCCCCCGCATTCTGGGAGGGTGTCGCGCAAGCCTCCGGCCTCGATACCGGCTATGCGCGCACAGGCCGTTTGCAGCCGCTGGTCGATGCCGCCGCTGTGACCCTTGCTCAAACGCGCGCGGCAGGCGCGGCAGAGCTGTGGCTGGGCGAGGCAGACTGGCGCATCGTTCCAACCAGCGCTGAGACATGGGAACCTGCAAGCCCCACCGGGCTGCTGGTGCAAGATACGCTGACAGCCCTGATCCACCCACGCCAAGCCACTCTTGCGCTGGCCGCCGCCATTACTGCGCAAGGGGGTAAAGTTCTCCGCGAGGGCAGCCCGCAGGGAAAGGTTGTCTGGGCCACAGGGGCTGCCGGGCTAGAGGAGATGACGGCCTGCCATACCCGCCTTGTCGGGGCCGGGGTCAAAGGGCAGGCTGCCCTGCTGCGCCATGATGCGCGGGGACAGCCGCAACTGTTCGCGGGCGGCTTGCACATCGTGCCCCACATGGACGGCACCGTGGCGATCGGATCAACGACAGAGCGTGACTTTGACGACGCGGCCGCGACCGACGACCAATTAGAGCAGCTGATCGCAAAGGCACGCGCCGCCTTGCCGCTTCTTCAACACGCGCCTGTCATCGCCCGCTGGGCTGGGGTTCGCCCCCGCAGCCGCAGCCGTGCGCCGATGATCGGTGCCCATCCTTTTCAGCTTGGCGCATTTGTGGCTAACGGCGGTTTCAAGATAGGCTTTGGCATGGCCCCAAAGATAGCGCAGGTCATGGTCGCCTTGTTGATCGACGGTCGAAATGACATCCCTGAAGATCTGCACCCCGCCGCGTCTTTGTAATTTCTTCTCGTCAAAAATACCTCGGGGGAGGCGCGCAGCGCTGGGGGGCTGGCCCCTGGATTTTCCGTTTTTCGCCGACAAATCGGAGCAGGTCCAAATTTTTTAAGAAAAATTTCAACGCGCCTCGGCAATCATGCACTGACGTCCATCCGCCGCACGGATCCAGGCGGTGCCGTCCTGCCAGCACAGGCTGGCCGCCTCGTGGTGCATCAAGGGGGCCGTGGCGCGGTAACTAAATTCGCGCAGTACGCCCAATTGCCGCTGCGCCAGCCCCATCAGCAGATGCGCCAGCAGCGGGCCATGAACGACCAACCCGTCATAGCCTTCGACGTCGCGTGCATAGCGTTCGTCATAATGGATACGGTGACCATTAAAGGTCAGTGCAGAATAGCGGAACAGCAGCGTTGTATTCGGCGCAAAGGGCTCGGCGACGTCTTCGTTAGTGCGGGCCTCAGGCGGGGCCGGGCGGTCCGTGCCGTCCGGGCCGTCCGGGCGATAGACCAGATCCTGCCATTCCGTCACCGCCAGTGCCTGCCGTTGGCGGATGTCGTGGCGCACGCGGACAAAGGCAAGTGGGCCGCTGCGGCCATCCTTGCGGGTGATACCTTCGATCCGGCTGACGCGTTCGGCGCGCACGCCTGCCAGCAGTGGGGTATGAAACACCAGTTTGCCCGCCGCCCACATCCGGCGCGGAAGGCCAAGGTCGGGGATGAAACCGCTACCTGTTGCAGGGTGCCCGTCGCGGCCAAGGCGGGACGGCGGCGCGGCCTCCCAGAAATAAATATGATGCGCAAACGGAGGCAGCGGATCGCCCGTCCCGATCGTCGGCTCTGCGCCCAAGCTGGCCTGCAGGGCTTGTGCCCGGGCTGGGTCCATAGGGTCTGTGCGGGTTTGCGTGCGGTCTTCGGCTGTGTTCATGTGTGTAATGTGACCGCAAAACTGAAGGGGCGCAAATGCCGAAACTATCCGGGCTGGATCATCTTGTACTGACCGTCGCCGACATCAAGGCAAGCGTCGCTTTCTATACCGATATCCTTGGCATGCAGACACAAAGTTTCGTCGTCGCAGATGGCAGCCACCGGACGGCCCTGTCCTTTGGTCCGCACAAAATCAACCTGCACCCCGCCGCGGCCCCATTTAATCCCAAGGCGCAGCATCCCCTGCCGGGCAGCGCTGATCTGTGCTTTTTGTCGGATACGCCCCTGCAGGATTGGTTGGATCATTTCGTGGCCTGCGGCGCGGCTGTGCTGGAAGGGCCAGTGCCACGCACGGGGGCCTGCGGGCCGATTATCTCGCTCTATCTGCGCGATCCGGATGGCAATCTGATCGAAGTGTCGAACGCAGTTTAGGGAAACCGTGCCGATCCGCCTTGCCGGGCCGCCGTTGCCGCGACATGCTGCGGTGAGTTTAGAAAAGGGCGGATAACATGCGGCACGGCGGTAAGATCCTAAGCGATCAACTAGTAAAACTGGGTGTGCGGCGCGTTTTTTCCGTACCGGGCGAAAGCTTTCTGGCTGCCCTCGACGGGCTTTACGACAGCGGTATTCAAAATATCGTCTGCCGCCATGAGGGCGGTGCCGCGATGATGGCTGAGGCACAGGGCAAGCTGACCGGCCAGCCCGGCGTCTGTTTCGTCACCCGCGGGCCCGGGGCATGCAATGCCAGTGCGGGCGTGCACGTGGCGCGGCAGGACAGCACGCCTATGGTGCTATTCGTGGGCCAGATCGACAGTGGCCAGACCGACCGCGAGACCTTTCAAGAGGTAGATTACAGACCCATGTTCGGCGCGCTCGCCAAGGGTGTGTTCCAATGCAATGACACGGCCCGCCTGCCAGAATACATCGCCCGCGCCTTTCGCCTTGCGATGTCGGGGCGTCCGGGCCCAGTGGTTTTGGCGCTGCCTGAGAACATGTTGAGCGCGTCCGCAGATGTACCGGACTTCGCAGGATTCTGGCAGACTTCGGTCACGCCGGATGACGGCGTCTGGGACGATCTGCTGACACGGTTGCGCGGTGCCAAGCGGCCCGTGATGGTCGTTGGCGGGCCGCATTGGTCGGCTGATACTGAAAAGACGCTGGGGGCATTTGCCAGCGCGGCGCAGATCCCGGTCGCAACGGCGTTTCGGCGGCAGGATTACCTCGATAACCGCCATCCATGCTTTGCTGGGGACCTAAATGTCGGGGTGAATCCGGCGCTTGCGGCGCGGGTGCGCGATGCCGATGCGCTGCTTTTGGTGGGCACACGGTTCGGCGATATCGAAACGCAGGGCTATTCGTTGGTGAACCCGGCGGACCCCGGCAAGATGATCCTGCATGTCCACGCTGATGCGGACGAGATCGGTCGCGTCTATGGCGCAGACCTTGGGGTCGTCTGCCCCGGCGATGTGGCGATGAAAGGCCTGCTGGCGGGTATAGAGCGGCAGTCCGGATGGGCGGGTTGGACCAGTGATGCGCAGACCGCACGAGCCGCTTTTGATCGCTGGCAAGACCCGGCCGAAAGCCCCGGCACCGTCAAGCAAGAGGAGGTTGTCCGGTGGCTGTCAGAGACGCTACCGCAGGATGCGATCCTGACCAATGGTGCTGGCAATTATGCGGCATGGTTGCACCGGTATTTCACCTATAAACAGTATGGCACCCAGCTGGCACCGACGTCGGGGTCCATGGGTTATGGCTTTCCGGCGGCCATCGCTGCGGCGTTGGAGCATCCAGAGAAAGCGGTTGTCTGTCTGGCCGGGGATGGTTGTTTTCAGATGACCTGCAACGAGCTTTCGACAGCCATTCAGCACGGCGCAGCCCCGATCGTCATCGTGATGAACAACGGCCGTTATGGCACGATCCGCATGCATCAGGAGCGGACCTATCCGGGCCGGGTGTCGGGCACGGTGCTGGCAAACCCCGATTATGCGGCGCTGGCGCGGGCTTACGGTGGCTTTGGCGCGACGGTAACCGATCAGGCGCAGTTCGCGGATGCCTTTGCGCAGGCGCGGGCGGCGGGGACGGTTGCGGTGATCGAATGTGTGTTGGACAGCCGTGTTTTGTCTCCGGGTGTATCACTGGCATAGCCGATTTTTCGGCGAAAAACCGGAAGGCGGGGCGCGGCCCCCGAGGTATTTGGGACGAGAAGAAGGTTAGACCTGTTGCCAGTCCGTCGGGGTGTTCGCTTGCCATTCGGTGCGATGCAGCAGTGGGGTGTCGTCGTCGCTGGCCGCAATCCCTAGGCAGAGGTACGCGGTGAAGGCCCAGTTCTTCGGGGCGTTCAGTGTTTCATGCAGCGCGTCCGAATCAAGGATGGACACCCAGCCGACACCGATGTTGTCGGCGCGTGCGGCTAGCCACAAGCTGTGGATCGCGCAGACGGTCGAGAAGGTCAGCATTTCTGGCATGCTCTGGCGGCCAAGGCCGTGCCCCTCGGATGGGTCACGTTCGGTAAAGATCGCCAGATGGACCGGGGCTTCGCGCAGGCCGGCGAGTTTCAGGGCGGTATAGGCCGCCTTTTGCGCGCCGTAGTAGCGGGCGGCTGCTTGCGCATTCGCAGCCTCGAAATTTACGGTGACGGCGCGGCGCAACTCGGGCGAAGTCACCTGCATCACCCGCCAAGGCCGGGCGTTACCGACGGACGGCGCAAGGTCCATCGCATCGCGCAGTCGGTCCAGTCGGTTTTGCCCGATTGGGTCGGGCAGAAAGTGGCGCACGTCTCGGCGCCATGTAAGGATATCCTGCAATGCTTGGGCATGGGCCTTGGTCATTTTCATCCAGTGGCCTTTGGTGGGGGTGGCATTGTCATGCGCCGTGATATGGTGGTGGTGCGTGTGACGGTGCCGTTCGCGTCGCGATAGGTTTTGATACCGTCCCGGATCGTCAGGGTGTCACCGGTCAGCTGATAGGTCACGTCGTCGTTCCCGGACCGCGTACTGACGACCATGTAGCTGGCCGAAGGATCGCTATCGTTGCGCATGCAATGCCCGACGGGGGGGCAGCCTTGAAGCAGGCGGTGTCGCCGGGATACATTGGTGTTTGCGCCTCGCTTGCAAACAGGGTCACCGTGCCGGTCAAGACGTGGACCATCTCGTCCTCTTTCTCATGCCAGTGAAGCGTGGAAGAGGCAGAGCCGGGCAGCAGGGTTTCGATGAAGCCCCCGAACTGCGTCAGCCCGCCGGTGTCGGACAGCAGTGCGGCGGCGTAGGCACCGTCCCTCGCATCTATGCGCGCCGTGCCCTTCGGGATCAGCGGCATGTCAGTATTCCACGCCGATCTGCGCCTTGATACCAGAGCGGAAGGGGTGCTTGATCAGTTCCATTTCGGTCACCAGATCGGCCAGCTCGATCAGGTCGTCATGGGCGTTGCGGCCGGTCAGGACGACATGGGTCATGGGCGGCTTTTCATCGCGTAGAAAGGTGACTACGTCGTTGATATCAACGTAGTCGTAGCGGATCGCGATGTTGATTTCGTCCAGCAGGACCATTGTGTTGGCTGGATCGCGGATCAGCTCTTTGGCCTTGGCCCATGCAGCCTGCGCCATTTCGGTGTCGCGGGATTTATCCTGCGTTTCCCAAGTGAAGCCTTCGCCCATCGTGTAAAACGCACAGATGTCGGTGAATTTTGCGAGGATCAGGTCGCGCTCACCCGTGCTCATCCCGCCCTTGATGAACTGCACCACGGCGCATTGCATGTCATGGGCGATACAGCGGAAGATCATGCCGAAGGCGGCGCTGGATTTGCCTTTGCCCTTGCCGGTGTGGACGATGACCAGACCCTTCTGATCGGTTTTGGTCGCCATGATCTTGTCGCGGGCGGCCTTTTTCTTGGCCATCTTCATCGCGTGGCGGTCTGGATCGTCTGTCATGGCGTTATCCTTGGTTTGCTGAGCTGCTATCTTACCGGCTTAATAGTTTTTTAACCAGTTCCTGCGCTGATGAGGGGCATGAAATATCTGATAGATCACTCTGTGCCTGACTCTTTGCGCCTGCAACGGGACGTCGATTGGATGTCGTGGTTTGCCGGAATACACCGCACAGGTAGGCGGCACCGATTTCACGATCCGCGCTGACTGTGACCTGGCCCAGGCGCTGCGCAGGAACCGGGTGATGGGCGCGCGCTACTCCATCGTGCCGGGTTTGCTGGGCGGCGATGCTGTGACGATCACCGCCCGGCTCGATTACCCGTAAGGTCTACTTCAACTAGTCGGTGATGAAATTGTAGCCGAAATTGTCGGTTTGCGGGTTGATCAGCGACGCGTTGACAACCCCGATCACTATGGCCCCCTGCAGTCCCGTCCCTGCGGCGTTGACGTTGCGCCCGGCGTTGGTCTGGTTGATCTCCTGCGCGGTCACCGACCCGCTGCGATCGTTCGTTCTAAGTCCGCGGACGAAAATGGCCGGCGAATTCGGGCCGTAATCTGGCACGCTGATGTTGGCGGGATAGTTGAAAGAAGCCTTGTAAAGGCGTGAATCCAGCATGCAGGCAGCACCTGTAATCTCTCCGGTGCCGTTGCCGGTTTCGCCGAAGGTGCGGACCTGCACCGTATCCTAGTCGCGGAAGCGGGGCACCGAATTGCCGGGGCTGCGGCCGCGAGCGTAGACATCGATGCCCACGGCTGCCGCAGGGTCGTTCGGTGTAATCATCACGGGCGGAGTGCTGATCTCGGCGGTAGCGCAGGCCCCCAAAAACAGGCAGGTGGCGATAGCGGAAAGTCGTTTCATGAAATCTCGCTCGGGTTGATCTGCTGCTTGTGAATCACGTCATCGTGAAGGGCGGTCGGGGCACGGCGCGATCCTCAGTAGGGGTTGCCATTCAGCCACGGGGCAAGCACGTCGCCAGTTCCCAGTTCCCAGTTCCCAGTTCCCAGTTCCCAGTTCCCAGTTCCCCGATGGGAAGACGGCGCGACGGTCTCGATCGTTGGTGATCGCAGCATGCCTTTTTTGCAATTGAGTGTGTTGATGAAGCAAGCGATGCGACCTGCGGTAGGGGGGCGTGGTGCGCGTTATTCCCCGTGTCGCGCGGGCAAAGTCACCCTAGGAACGGCGGCAGATCACATTGGGGGATATCATGCACTATTTTGCCGGGTTTTTGTTGCTGGCCTATTTGTTGATTGGGGGGCTGTCCGTCGCGACCTGATCTAGCAGCCCCGCGATCCGTGCGCGGGCCGAGTTTGACTTCGGTGTCCAGAGGTTGCGGTCGATGGCTTCTTGCAGGCGCTGGGCAATTTCGCGCAGGGCAGGTGGGTTCACGTCGGCGATGAATTCGCGGGTGTCATCGTCAGCGAGGATGGCGTCTTCGACCAGATCAAAGTGGTGGTTGCGCACGGCACCCGTCGTTGCGGCGAAGGCAAAGAGGTAATCGACCGTCGCCGCGATCTCGAACGCGCCTTTGTAGCCGTGGCGTTTCACGCCAGCGATCCATTTGGGGTTCACAACGCGCGAGCGGACGACGCGGCCGATTTCATCCTCGAGCCGGCGGATGACTGGGCGTTCGGGGCGCGAATGGTCGTTGTGATAGATCGGTCGGTCTTGCCCTTGCAGAGTGGCGACCGCGGCGGCGGCCCCGCCCTCGAATTGATAATAATCGTCGGAATCAAGGATATCGTGTTCGCGGTTGTCCTGATTTTGCACGATAGCGTCGGTCTGGGACAGGCGCGCCTCGAAATCTTGGCGCGCTGCGCGTCCTTCTGCATCAGCACCGTAAGCGTAGCTGCCCCATGTCAGATAGGCCTCAGCCAGATCAGCGCGGTCCGACCAGAGGCGTTCGTCGATCATCGCCTGCAAGCCCGCGCCGTAAGCGCCGGGCTTGGAGCCAAAAACGCGGGAGGCGTCTTCGCCCTGCTTCGTGCGAGCGGCGGCAGGGTTGATCGCCTCAGGCTCATCAAGGGCTTGGATTGCGCGGGCGGCACCGTCGACGAGGGCGATCAACTGCGGGAAGGCATCGCGAAAGAAGCCCGAGATGCGCAGTGTGACATCGACGCGGGGGCGGCCCAGCGTGGTGGAGGGGATGACAGTAAAGCCAGTGACGCGGCGGTTGGCGGCGTCCCATGTGGGCTTTACGCCCATCAAGGCCAGCGCCTGTGCTATGTCATCGCCCCCCGTGCGCATGTTGGCGGTGCCCCATGCCGTGATCAGCAGGGATTTGGGCCAGTCGCCTTCGGATTGCAGGTGAGTGTCGAGCAGCAGGTTCGCCGACTTCCACCCCAGCGCCCAAGCGGTCGGTGTCGGCACGGCGCGGCTGTCGACGGAATAGAAGTTGCGGCCCGTCGGCAGGGTGTCGAGGCGGCCGCGGGTTGGCGCGCCGGAGGGGCCGGGGGGAATGGCGAGGCCATCCAAGGCGCGGAGGAGCGCCGCACCTTCGCTAGGGCCGCAGGCGGCAACGGCGGGGCGGATGCGGTTTTCGATTTCGTCAAGGACGGAGGATGACGCGATTGATTTGACGCCCAAAGCGCCCCGCCCACCCTCGCCTATGATGCGTTGGCTCAATAGCTCTAGCCGTTCGACGGTGTCGCCGTTGCTGCGCCAGCCTTTCAGGTCGCCCAAAGCGGCGGGTTTTTCCGCGGCGGGGGCGGACATGTCGCAGTCCAGCGGGTCGATGCTGAGGCCGAAATCCAGTGCCAGCGCGCGTAGCAAGGACGCGTTCGGACCTTTGCCATCGCCGCGCGGCACGCGGGCGAGGGCGATGGTTAGGTCGATTTCCTGCTGGCCGGTTGGACTTTGTCCGAAGATGTGCAGGCCATCGCGGATCTGCGCCTCTTTCAGCTCGCACAGATAGGCGTCGAGCTTGGCAAGGTCACTGTCTGCCTCGCCGGACAGCCCTGCATCCTGCGCCAGACTGGTCGTGTCCGACAGGGACAGGATCTGTTCCCGCAGGTAGGTCAGGCGGCGCGGATCGAGGCCAGCGGCCTCGTAATATTCATCGACCAGCGCTTCGAGGTCGCGCATCGGGCCGTAGGATTCCGCGCGGGTCAGGGGTGGCGTCAGGTGGTCGACGATGACGGCGCTGGTGCGGCGCTTGGCCTGCGTGCCTTCGCCGGGGTCGTTGACGATGAAGGGATAGATGTGCGGCGTCGGGCCGAGGGTGACCTCTGGCCAGCAGTCCTGTGACAGGGCCAGCGCCTTGCCGGGCAGCCATTCTAGATTGCCATGCTTGCCCATGTGGACGACTGCATGAGCGCCCCATTGGTGCCGCAGCCAGAAGTAGAAGGCGAGGTAGTTGTGCGGCGGCACGAGGTCGGGGGAGTGGTAGGTTTCGGTCGGGTCGATGTTGTAACCGCGCGCCGGTTGCAGGGCGACGACGGCATTGCCGAAGCGGTGGATTGAGAGTTTAAAGCCGGTGGTGGGGGTAGGGGCGGCTGCCTCTGGCGGGAGTATTTTTGACAAGATGATGAAGGGGTCGTCTTCGGGTTGGCCCCAGCGGGTGGTGATCTGGTTTTTGATGTCCCATGACAGGGTCTCGAAATGCTGTTTGTATGTGGCGAGGGGCAGGAGTTCGCCACCGCTCGTGTCGGCGCGGTCAGTGAGCCAGTTGGTGGGGCCGGCCATCATCATGTTCATCAGGGTCTGGGCGGCGGCGGGGGGCGTCGTCGTATAACCCGCGCCCGCTAGCAGGTTCAGTGTGTGAACCGTCGCGGCGGGGGTGTCTAGGCCGACACCGTTGGCGAGGCGGCCATCCTTGTTTGGGTAGTTGGCGAGGATTAGGGCGACTTTGCGGTCCGCAGGGGCTGTTTGGCGCAGGCGGGTCCAGTTCGCGATCAGCTGCGTGACAAAGTCGATCCGGTCGCCCATCGCCTGATAGGTCGTGATGGCGCATTCTGTCGCCTCGTCAAAATAGGCGGCACCTTTGAAGCTGATGGCACGGGTCAGAATGCGGCCATCGACCTCTGGCAGGGCGACATTCATGGCGATGTCGCGGGCGGTCAGGCCTTGGGGGGAGGCGCGCCATGCCTCCTCTGATCCGCCGGACAGGACGATCTGGAAGACGGGCGCGTCGTTTGCCAGCAGCGGGTTCGCCGGGCTGTCGTCGCCGTCATGGGGGCTGCCGACGGCAAAGGCGGTGGCGTTCAGGATCGCTGCGGGGGGGGCCTTCTGGAACAGCTGGTCGAGCGTGTCGGCGGACAGGGAATCCTTGAGCGAGGCCACGAAGATTGGCAGTGGATTCAGGCCCGCGCGGGACAGGGATCGCACGAGGCGGTTGATTGGCGCGAGGCCACCGCCCTGCACGAGGGCACGGTAGAAGACGATGGGGACGATGGGCGCGCCCTGCTGCCACGCGGCCTGCGCAGTGGACAGATCCGCAATGCCCGCACCGGGCCAATAGATCCCGGCGCGCAGCAATGGGCTGGGGCCGGTTGGGCGTTCTGTGCCGTCCACGATGGCGCGGGCGCAGGCAAGGAAGCGGACGGTGTTCTGCGGGCCGCCTTCGACGAGGTAGGACCAGAGCGCGTCGTAGTCTTCGTCCGTGACCGTGGACAAGCCCCGCAGATCGGGGTCGTCTTTGTCGTCGCCGGGCAAGAAGGCGACTTTGACGCCAGACTCGCGCAGGCGGGCGGCGTATTGGGTAACGCCATAGGTCCAGTAGCCCATGCCGCCCAGCACCCGCGCGATGACCAGCCGCGAGCGGGTCGCGCAGGCATCAAGGTGCATGTCGATAGATACCGGGTGCGTCAAATTCATCAGGTTCAGAAGGCGCAGGGATGGCGCGGCATCCATTGCCGCGCGCGCTTCTGACAGGGCGGCGAGTTCGGTGTCGGCGGCGCTGATAAACACGACGTCGGCGGGCGTTTGACCGGGATCGACCGGTTCCGTGCCGTCGGGGATCGCGTTAGCGCTGGCGGCAAGCAGATGCATCAGGCTTGACCTTTCGTGGCAAATGGCCACATGGGGTTCTCATACCACGCAAGGGGGTCGAATCCATGGACTATGGAAAATCGGGAACGCCGAAAATGGCGAAAAAAGGCCCGAGACATCAGGAGCATAACCAGTACGGCAGCGACAAGACGCCGTTTGGCACGCGCCCTTCGAAAGAAGAGCTGCTGGCGCGCATGAAAAAGAGCGCGGCAAAGACCGACCTGGACAAGCCCAGCGATCCTGCCGACGATTTCGCCACCGACGAGGCTAAGGGCAAAGCGATCCGCGGCAAAGAAGATCGGCCGGACTGAAGGCTCACAGCCGCTTTTCCATGAACACCGAATGGGGCCCCTCGGCATAGTCGCCAAAGGGGCCGCAAGCCGTGAAACCGTGCCGCTGATACAGGCGGTGCGCCTCGAACAGGTCATTGCCGGTTTCCACCTGCATCAGGGTCAAACCCTGCGTTCGGGCCTCGTCCTCTAACGTTTGCATCAAGATGGCACCTGTGCCGCTGCCGCGCGCGTCAGGGTGGACAAACATCGACTTTACTTCGCCGTAGGCACCCTTGTTGGATAGGGCCGCGCATCCCAGCGCCTCTCCATCGCGGTCGGCGATGAAAAAGCTGACGTGCGGTTCGGCCAGTTGGTCTGGGTTCAGCGCAAAGCTGTGCTCTGGCGCGTAAAGCGACATCAGGAAGGCGTGGCTGGCGTTCAGCAGTGCTAGCCCTTCGGCCGACCGGGGGTCAGCCAGATCGACCGTGATCGTCATACCTGCAACGCCGCGCGAATGGCGTTCTGATCTAGACCAGCCTCGCCAATCACAACCAGACGTGCGCCGCGCGGGGCATCGCCTAGCGGTTGGTCAAAGTAGTGATCGACGCGGGGGCCGACCGCCTGCACCGTCAGGCGCATGGGCTTGCCTGCGACAGAGCCGAAGCCCTTGAGCCTCAGGATGTCGTGGGCACGGATGACGTCAGCAACTTGCGCGGCAAAACCGGCAGCGTCGACGATTTCACCGCGTTCCACGATGAAGGATTCGAACTCGTCGTGGCCGTGATCGTGATGATCGTCGTCGTGGTGATCGTCATCATCGTGATGATGGTGGTGGTGATGCACCTCATGGCGCGACTCCAGATCAGCCTCTGCGCCTATGCCTTGGCCCAGCAGCACGTCGATAGGCAGTTCGCCCATGGATGTGCGGATAACCTGCACGCCGGGGCGGGCTTCCGCCTTCAGGCGGTCGGCCAATTCGGACGCGGCTTTGGGGTCCATCAGATCGGTTTTGTTGATGACGATCATGTCGGCGCAGGCGATCTGATCTTCGAACAATTCCGACAGGGGCGTCTCATGATCCAAGCCATCGTCGGCAGCGCGCTGGGCGTCCACTGCGGCAATATCATGGGCAAAGCGGCCCTCGGTCACGGCGACGCCGTCCACCACGGTCACGACGCTATCGACTGTCACTCTGGTCGACAGGCCAGGCCAGTTAAAGGCGCGAACAAGCGGTTGGGGCAGGGCAAGGCCGCTGGTTTCGATCACGATGTGATCGGGCTGCGGGTCGCGGGCGAGTAGTGCCTCCATCGTGGGGATGAAGTCGTCGGCGACGGTGCAGCAAATGCAGCCGTTGGACAGTTCCACGATGTCGTCAGCGGCGCAGACGTCGCTGTCGCAACCTTTCAGGATGTCGCCGTCGACGCCAAGGTCGCCGAATTCGTTGATGATTAAGGCGATTCGCTTGCCCTGCGCGTTCTGCAGCATGTGGCGAATCAGCGTGGTCTTGCCTGCGCCCAGAAAACCTGTGACGACGGTGGCGGGAATTTTCGCAGCCATGCAATGTGCTCCTTCAGTGATGTCCCAGCAAGAGGTGTCCGTGACCCATCGCCTGACGATTTGTAAAACATGTGCCAGCCCCGGCGCGGACCCGCAAGGTGCGGCACTGGCGCAGGCGCTGTCTTTGCCTCCGGGGTGGGAGGTGTTCTTGCACCCCTGCCTGAATCTGTGCGGCAAGCCAGTCGCCGCGGCGGTTCAGGGCGTGGAGCGAGCGACTTATCTGCTGGCCGGGCTTACTCCGGCGGATGCCGGTGACCTTGCGGCCTTTGCCGCGCTATATGATGCGGCACCGGACGGCTGGATCACAGATGCGCGTGGGGCAGGGCGGGTCAGGCTGTGTCTGCAGGGCCGTGTCCCCGCCCTACGCCAACCCTAGCGCCGCAACAGCACGGCAGTCAGCCCCCCGAGTGTGGCCCATGCGATCGCGCCTACCGCAAGAGTGCGGGCGGTGAACAGGGCGATCAGGGTGCCGGGCACCTCTGTCGCGGTCATCACTGCCGCCGGGGCCAGCCCTAGGTGCGGCACAGTGATCAGCCCCAGCCCGCCCCATGCCCATGCCCCACGGCCAAAGGCTAGGGTCCACAGTCCCGCCGCCGTCAGGGCCACGGTTGCGAACCACCAGATTTGACGCGGACTCAGCGCTGCCGCCTCCAGCCCTGGCGGGACCAGCGGCTGGCCAAAGGCCGGTGCCAGTTGCACGGCAGCAAAGCCTGCCAGCCCCCACAGGATGCCTTGCCGCAGGGTGGGCAGCGCCGGACGCACGGACATGACGGCCGCCAGCACCAAGGCAAAGCCCGCATAGGTCAGGGCAAAGAACAGCAGTGTTAGCGCGTTGCGCGTCCAGTCGATGCTATACGCATGTCCATCGCCGTCGCCCGTGTCATGCGCGACGGCCGCGCCGTGTGCGTGGTCGCCAAGCTCAAATGTCTCCGCCAGGAGCAGCAGTGGCTGCACCGCAAGCAGATGAAGCACCGCGGCCAACAGGCCAGCGGAGAACCCGGCGATCACAGCGCCGGTCACCAATTTATGAAGCATGGTATCAGTGGCAGGGAAAGCCGGTCGCGTGACGCATGTCATGCGCCGCGTTATGCAACGCGCTTGCCTGAACGTGGCCGGCCACGGTGATCAGGGCCAAGCCTAGGAAGGCCGCTGCCAGCACCGACATCATGGTGCTTGTGCCCGCAATGCGGGTTGTTTGAGATATGGTCGTCATAATCGTATACTCCGATGGCCCGTCACACCCGACGGGATTGGGTTTCATTATGCGAGGCCGGTCTCCTGGCTTGCGGCTCGATCACGTGGCGTCGCCTTCCCGGTTGCCCAATTTCTTGGTGTCCCAGTGGCTCTTTGACGTCACGCTCACCGCTTACAGTCGCGGGGGCGGCTGTGGCACAGGGCCTCCCGATCGCAGGATCGGCCCCTTCCACATTCCCAGTTTCATCCCCAACGCTTTGCGTCTGTCGTAGGGAACCTTGCAAGAGTCTTTGTGCGCCCACGGCGGCGGCGGCGTCAACCCCGGATTACGATGGTATAGGGCGCAGGATGCAGGTCTTGCGGCGCATTTTCCCCTCGTGGAAATAGTCGCGTACGGTGCCGCGGTCGGCCTCTGGCAACACGTCTCAGTCGGCCCAGCTGCAGCCATAGCCCAGCAAATCGGCCATCCGTTCCATCGCCCCGGTGCTGGGCACGCCTTTGATCGTGACCTCTTGCCCCGGCACATGGGCAATCGCATTCAGCACGTTGTCCGTGCGTTCTTTCACCATCTGGATCATCGGATTGCGGTCCAGAACGAATTCTGAACCGATCACGATCAATTAGGGGCGCAGATGCGTGACGCGGGCCAACAGGCCATAGTGATCCATGACGTGATAGTAGGTGCCAAACAGCGCCACTGCGTCAAAGGTCTGACCGTCCGATATCTGTTGTCCAAGTCGCGGTAGATATCATCATGGACCAGTTTGACCCGCTGATGCTGTGGGCCTTCGGGATACAGGGCAAAGCGGTTGATCAGCTCTGGCCGCGACTCGACCCCCACCACCTGCACTGCGTGCTGGGCCAGTGCATAGCTCCAACGGCCACCATGGGCGGCCAGATCAAGCACATGCGCACCGGTCAGATCGTCGGTAAAGGGGCGAGGATTCGTTCATGGCGGCGGTTCATCCGCGTGACCATGTTAGGGGTATAATCCTCTAGCTCGTGCAGAAAATCGAAATACGCCAAAAGTCGTGACCTCTAATGCTGTGCCTAAGCTGGCACGCTAGGCAGCAAACTTGCGCGCCATGGCGACATTATGGCGACGTTGACCAATGTAAAACTATTCAGGTGCCCCGCACTTCCAACATCTTGTGGATAACCCGCCGATCCCATGCAGATAGGGTGCGGCTTGGTTGACTTAGACCAATTTCGCCGCTCATCCTTGTGCCTCAGGGAATCAAACAAGGGGCCGTGGCCCATGCGCTTTACCCGGCTGCGACTGAATGGCTTCAAAAGCTTCGTCGATCCCACCGACTTGGTGATCGCCGATGGCCTGACTGGCGTTGTCGGCCCCAATGGCTGCGGTAAATCCAACCTGCTGGAAGCCTTGCGCTGGGTCATGGGTGAAAACCGTCCCACCGCCATGCGCGGTGGCGGGATGGAGGACGTGATCTTTGCTGGCACTGCAACTCGGCCCGCCCGCAACTTTGCCGAGGTCGCGCTGATCATCGACAACGGCGAACGGCTGGCCCCTGCCGCGTTCAACGACAGCGACAGCCTGGACATCACCCGCCGGATCACCCGCGACGCAGGATCAGCGTATAAGGTCGGGACCAAGGACGTGCGCGCCCGCGATGTGCAGATGCTGTTCGCCGATGCCTCCACCGGCGCGCATTCGCCCGCGTTGGTGCGGCAGGGCCAGATTTCAGAGCTGATCAACGCCAAACCCACCAGCCGCCGCAGGATCTTGGAAGAGGCAGCAGGTATCTCGGGCCTGTATCAGCGCCGCCACGAGGCAGAGCTAAAGCTCAAAGGCGCAGAGGCGAACCTGCTGCGTGTGGACGATGTGGTTGGCCAGTTGGCGGCGCAACTCGGCACGCTGGCGCGGCAGGCGCGGCAAGCCGCCCGTTACCGCGAAATCGGCACCGCCCTGCGCCAAGCCGAAGACCTGCTGCTGTATCGCCGCTGGCACGACGCGAATGCGGCGCTGCAAGAGGCGTTGGCTGACGTGCGCGCCAGCGCACTGACCGCCGCGCAGGCCGAACGCGCGGCAGAAGAAGCGTCGGCGAAACGGGCCAGCGCCGAAGATGCCCTGCCGCCTCTGCGCGACGAAGACGCCATCTCTAGCGCCGTGGTCCAGCGGTTGACCGTGCAGCGCGACCAGCTGGCCGATCAGGACGCGCGGGCCATGGCGACTATCGAAACCCTGACCCGCCGGATCGATCAGCTGACCCACGATATCGCCCGAGAGGCGAGCCTGAACGCCGACGCCGAGGATACGATCGCCCGCCTGGCATGGGAGGCCGCCGAGATCGCCAAGGCCAGCGCTGGCCATGGTGATGCCCTGTCCACCGCCCAAGAGGCCGCGTCAGAGGCGGCAGAGATCTTGGCGCAGCGCGAGCAGGACCTTGGTCAGCTAACCGAAGACGTCGCCCGCCTTTCGGCACGGCACCAGTCGGCGCAGCGCCTGCTGGATGACTATCGCAAAACGGCCGACCGGGCCGAGGCCGAAGCCGCCCGCGCTCGCAGTGCGATGGCTGACGCGGACGCTGCGCGCAGCAATGCCGATGCTGCCTTTGATCAGGCAGTGCAGGCGGAAGAAATCGCAACCGCAACCGCCGCCAATGCCGAAGAGACGCTTGCTGAAACTGAAGCCGCCCGCGCCGCGACTCAAGGCATTGAGAGCGACGCCCGTGCCCAGCGTTCTGCCGCCGAAGGCGAGGCGAACGCTTTGCGGGCAGAGGTGGGCGCACTGGCCCGACTTGTCGAGCGAGACGCCAGCGCTGGCGTTCATGTGCTGGATCAGCTGACCGTGGCACGTGGATACGAGGCCGCTTTGGGGGCCGCGCTGGCCGACGATCTGAAGGCACCGGCTGTGCAAGCAGGCGATTCCTCTGGCTGGGTCGCACTGCCGGGTTATGAGCGTCCGCAAACGCTGCCCGTCGGTGTGCGTGCCCTGTCGGACGTCGTCGATGCGCCGGATGTCCTGGCGCGCCGGATCACGCAGATCGGTATCGTCGATGCCGCTGATGGCGCACGGCTGCAGGTGGACTTGCTGCCCGGACAACGGCTGGTGTCGAAGGCGGGTGATCTGTGGCGCTGGGACGGCTTTCGCGCCGGTGCGGCGGATGCGCCCTCGGCCGCGGCCTTGCGATTGCAGCAGCTGAACCGGCTTGCAGACCTGCGCGCTGATCTGGATATGGCAGAGGCTGCGGCGGCAGAGGCCGTCGATGCGCATGAGACGACGGCGGCCCGGCTGTCGGCCCTGACGCAGGCCGATCAAACCGCCCGCCAAGCCCGCCGCGATGCCGACATGCACGTCGCAGAGGCGCAGCGCGCCGCCAGCCGCGCAGAAGCGGATCGCAATCTGGCGGCAGGCAAACTGGAATCGCTCTCACTTGCCGTTGCTCGTCATGCAGAAGAGGCCGCAACCGCCCGCGCGCAGGTCCAAGAGGCCGAGGCGGCGCAGGCCGATTTGGCTGATCTGGACGATGCCCGCGCCGGTGTCGACGATATCCGGATAACCGTGGAAGCGGCCCGTATGACCATGATCGCCCGCCGTGCCGCTGCCGACGAATTGCGCCGCACCGGGGATGCGCGGCTGAAGCGTAGTCAGGAAATCACCAAGGAGTTGTCGGGCTGGCGGCTGCGCCTTGATACGGCGACCCAGCGCAGCGCCGAACTGGCGGCCCGCAAAAAGGCGTCAGAGCTGGAACTGGAAGACGCCGCCGCGGTGCCCGGCCGCATCGCCGAAAACCGTGCCCAGTTGACTGCCAGCATCGAAGATGCCGAAATCCGCCGCGCTACCGCCGCCGATACGCTGGCCGCAGGCGAGGCGATCCTGCGCGATGTCACTCTAGCAGAGCGCGAGACCGAGCGTGCCGCCTCTGACGCCCGCGAGGCGCGTGCCCGCTCGCAGGCACGCGGCGACGCGGCCCGCGACGCCGCGGCTGCTGCCACGACCCGCATCAGCGAAGAACGTGATCGTGCGCCAGCTGCCTTGTTCGCCGGCCTTGGAATCTCCCTTGGCGACCTGCCGGACGCAGAGCGGATCGAGGTCGATATCAACAACCACCGCCGCCAGCGCGACGCCCTTGGTGCAGTGAACCTGCGAGCCGAGGAAGACGCGGCAGAGGTGCTGACCGAACACGATGCGCTGGTCGCGGAAAAGGCCGATTTGGAAGGTGCCATTGCCGCCCTGCGATCCGGTATCGCCGGGCTGAATAAAGAAGGCCGAGAGCGGCTTCTGACGGCATTCGAGCAGGTGAACGCAAACTTTTCGACGCTGTTCCGCAGCCTGTTCGGCGGCGGAGAAGCGAGCCTTGTGCTGGTCGAAAGCGACGACCCGCTGGACGCGGGGCTGGAAATCATGTGCCAGCCGCCGGGCAAGAAGCTGTCGACCTTGTCGCTTCTGTCGGGCGGCGAGCAGACGCTTACGGCGATGGCGCTGATCTTTGCGGTATTTCTGGCCAACCCCGCCCCGATCTGTGTTTTGGACGAGGTCGATGCGCCGCTCGACGATGCCAACGTGACGCGCTTCTGCGACCTGCTGGACGAAATGACCCGCCGCACCGACACGCGCTTCCTGATCATCACGCACCATGCGGTCACTATGGCGCGGATGGACCGCCTGTTTGGCGTAACGATGGGCGAGCAGGGCGTCAGCCAGCTTGTCTCGGTCGATCTTAAAAAGGCAGAGGCGATGGTGGCTTAGCCCGCCCAGCCAACCGCCCCATCGCCTCGGCGCAATCCCCTTGGCCTTCTTCTCGTCAAAAATATCTCGGGGGGGCCGGAGGGCTGGCTTCCGGGCAGCTAGCTTTCATCCTTTGCCACGCTTGACGGCATCAAAGCCGCGCTAGCAAATCCGCCGTTGGCCAGGCATCCCCAACCGGGCCTGTTCGGTCTGCACCGCTTCGCGTGTCTTTTCGCCCAGGATTCCGTCGATCCCGCCGACGTCGTATCCCAGCGCTGTCAGCTTTTCCTGTAGTTGAATCATCTGCTCGCCAGACAGACCAGGGTCCGCGTTTCCTGCGTCATAGATCGGTGCGCCGGCCAGCCGGGTGGCGAAATAGGCGGCCGTGGTCACATAGGTAAGGGACTGGTTCCATTCGAAATAGACCGTGAAATTGTGGTAGGCCATGAAGGCCGGGCCATTCCGACCCATCGGCAGCAGCACTGCGCCGGGCAGATCCGCCAGCGGCGCGTTTCGCCCCGCAACGCCAAGATCGGCCCAGTCGGCGGCGGACAGTTGGTGGTCCAGCCCGGTGCGGGACCAGTCGAGGTTCTTCTGTACGATGATCTCTTGCAGGGCAGGCTCGTTCGCGCGCCAGCCAAGCGCTGACAACAGCGCCGCCCCGGACATCAGGGCGTCGGGTGCGGATCCCTTGAGGTTGATCCGCCCGTCGCCATCGCCATCGACGGCGTGTGCGATGATGTCGCGGGGCAGCATCTGGACTTGGCCGATCTCTCCGGCCCAAGCCCCGGTCGTGGCCAGATCGAAATCGCCGCGGGCGTACAGCTGGAGTGCAGCCAGCAGTTCGGGGCGGAACAGCTCTGGCCTGCGGCAGTCATGGGCGAGGGTGAAGAGCGCGTCGCGGGTATTGAAATCGCCTTGGATTGCGCCGTAATCCGTCTCGAACGCCCAGAAGGCCAGCAGGACGCCGCGGGGGATGCCGTGTTGCGCCTCTATCCGGTCGAAGGTGTCTGTATAACGCGCGCCCATCGCCTCGCCGGCGTCCAGCCGCGATGCGCTGATCAGGCGGCGCGAGAAGGTCACGAAGTCCAGTTGGAACACGCCTTGGGCTTGATCGGCGCGCAGCACGGCGGGGTCGATCTGTGCGCCGGACAAGAAGGCATCGGCGGTTTGCGCCGCGATGCCCATCGCCGTCGCCTCTGCCAGTAGTCCGGCCTTGAAATCGGGCAGCGGCGCGCCGCAGTCCTGTGCGGCCAGCGGCGTGGCGAGGATGATAAGCAGGGCGGTCAGGCGCATAGGGGGGGGTCCTTTTAATGTGACCCTATCCTGACAGACTGACCCGCTGATTAGAACAGCGTCAGGACCAGGGCCGCGAAAAGCCCCATCGCCCATGTGCGCCACAGGACGGCGCAGGCGTTGTCGATGTCAGCAGTGCCTATCAGGTGGCGGCCATCGTCGTTGACGAAGGGATAATCGCGCCGCACCCCGTCATAGGTGCGCGGGCCGGACAGGGCGATCCCAAGCACCTGCGCCATGGCGGCCTCTGGCCAGCCAGCATTGGGAGAGCGGTGGCGCGGGGCCTCGGCCATGATGGCAGGCAGGGATTTGCGGCGCGGAGCGGTCAGCCAGATCAGCAGCGCCGACAGGCGGGCAGGCACTAGGTTCAGCAGGTCGTCGAACCGCGCCGCTGCCCAGCCGAATTCGGCGTATTTTTCTGTGCGATAGCCGATCATGGAATCGGCCGTATTGGTGATTTTATACAGCAGCAGACCCGGCAGGCCGCCGATGGCGAACCATAGCGCAGGCGCGATCACGCCGTCAGAGAAGTTTTCCGCCGCGCTCTCAATAGCGGCGCGGCTGACGCTGGCCTCGTCCAGCGAGGCGGTCTGGCGGCCGACGATCTGCGCCACGGCGGTGCGGCCTGCGGGCAGGGACTGGCTCAGGGCGGTCGCGACAAGGCGGACATGATCGACAAGGCTGCGCTGCGCCAGCAGGATCGCCAGCATGACGATATCCACGACCCGGCCCGGAATGGCGGCCAACGCCAGACCCAGCAGCACAAAGGCCAGAGCCAGCAAGGCAAAGGTGATCACACCCTTGGCGCGGCGATTGCTGCCGTAGTTGGCGCGGGCGTCGATCCAGCCGACGCAGGCCCCCATCATCACCGCGGGATGCGGGATGCGGGACCACAGCCAGCGCGGCTCGCCAAAGATGGCGTCCAGCAAAAGGCCGAGGATCAGCGTCAAAAGGCTGCCTCTACCTGCGCCCAGCGATCAGGCGGTGGCAGGCCAAGACGCAGCCAATCGGTCGCATAGGGGAATATCCGGCTCCATATTTTGTGCTGCGCCAGATGCGTTTGGGCGGCGCTGGCGTCTTCGATCTGATAAAGGCGAAACAGCGATGTGCCGCCTTTAACCAATGCGCCTTTGCCGACCAGCAAGGCATCAAGACGCGCGGCGTCTTTTGCCAAACGCGCACAGGTCTCGTCCGCCCAAAGCGGATTGGACAACGCCTCTGCGCCGATGGACAGGGCGGGGCCAGACACGGGCCAGGGGCCCAAAGCGTCGGCCAGATCGGCGATGATACCGGGGTCTCCAATAGCAAAGCCAAGGCGAAGGCCGGCCAGCCCCCAGAACTTGCCGAAGCTTTTCAGCACGATGGTGCCGGGGCGGTCAGAGAGACTAACATGCGATTGGCCCGGCATGACGTCGCAAAAGCTTTCGTCGATGATGGTCAGCGGCGAATTCAGCAGCGCCGAATTCCATAGCAAGCCGTCAGGATTGTTCGGATGCACGGCGACAACGGCATCAAGGCCCTCTTCATCCAATGTCCATCCGGCCGCGTAAAAGGCGGCCGCATGTTCATTATACGTAGGTCCGGGAATTGCGACGCGGCCAGGTTCGACCAGCCGTGGCAGTTGTGCAATCGCAGATGAAGCGCCCGGCACTGCCAAAATTGCAGCTGCGTCAGGCACGTTCCAGAATGCGCGGGCGCAGTCAATCAAAGCTGTCACCGCGTTGCGGTCGGGCAGGGCGGTCCATTCGGTGGCAGGAAACGTGGGCAACGGATAGGGGACCGGGTTGATGCCCGTCGACAGATCCAGCCAGTCGGCCCGCTTGCCGCCATAGGTCGCGATGGCCGCGTCCAGACCGCCGCCGTGATCGCGCGGCGCGTTCATGCAGCGTCCGTTTCTGTCGTCGCACCCGGCAGGGGTGGGTGGCGGGTCACGAAGTGCCCTTTGATCGCTGACGGCCAGTCACGATAGGGCACTTGCCCACTGGTGGACCCGGCGTGAAGGCTGGCGTACGTCACGATGCCTGCGGCGGCCTCTGCCAATGGTTCAAAGTTACCGATGGTATAGGACAGTTTTCCATGGGCCTGCACAGCGACGTTGCAGCCGGATTTGCACCCCATCAGGCAGGCGACGCGGCGGGTGAGCACGTCTGGCAGATCGCGGGCAGCATCCTCGATCAGGGCGGCGAGCGCCTCGCCATCGGTTTGTTCTGCGCCGGTCAAATCCCACCCGTCACGCTTGCAGGTGTCGCAGATCGTGATCCATGTCGTCATTATTAAACGGCCTTTTCCAGCAGACTTTGCCTGTTTCAACCGGATTTTTGCCCATGATACAAGCGGAGGGCAGCAGGAATCTGTCATCGATGGCCCAAGTGTTGACTGAAGGTATCCAGCAGCGACTATCTGCGGTAATTTTCCGTCATGACACATTTAGCGTAACACCATACCGGACTTGTGCCGGTTCGCATTCTTATATTGCAAAGCGGTGCTGTTTTGGACATGAAATGGCGATGAAATAGGCAACGTCAGGGCGCGAATGTCAACCTGTGCAGTGACGCTGATTCTGAGGTACAGGCGCTGAAAGACCACACCTTTGACGCGGTCGTGCTTGATCTGGTTCTGGAACAGGGCAACAGGTTGACTGTCACCGTTGTTGCCGCCTTTCGGCAGCCTTGGTCCAATGTGACCTGCGTGACGGACAATAGCTATTTCTCGGACGGGTCGATCTTTGCCCATTGCGCTACGGCACGCCTGACGCTGAACCGCAATGTTCCGCCAGACGAGCTGGCGGAAATCGTGTTGCATTACGGCGAGCGGTCAGCCGCGTCCGTGCGCTAGGTCAAAATCTGGGTTCGGATTGATCGGAATAATGCGGTACGGGTTCACCGTTTCATGGCTGTAGTGATAGTGCTGGACGATGTGATCCATGTTCACCGTGTCCGCGACTGGCCCATCGGGCGTCTGCCATTGGTACAGTTCGCGCGTGAAACCCCACAGGTTCGGATAGTCGCGGATGAAGGCGCGGTTGCACTTGAAATGGGTGTGATAGACGTTGTCGAACCGCACCAGGGTTGTCCAAAGCCGCCAGTCGGCCTCTGTGACGTGATCCCCCATCAGATAGCGATTGCGCGACAGGATATCCTCTAGCCAGTCAAGGCTGTCGAACAGCGGGTGCACCGCATCGTCATAGGCCTGCTGCGTGGTGGCAAAACCCGCTTTATAGACCCCGTTGTTCACGCTGTGATAAATCCGCTCGTTGATCGGTGCGATCGCCTCGCGCAGGTCCTCGCGCCAGTAATCATCCGTGTTGCCGGTCAGATCGGTGAAGGCGCTGTTGAACATCCGGATGATTTCGGACGATTCATTCGATACGATGCGGTTCTGGGACTTGTCCCACAGCAGCGGGACAGTGACATGGCCTGTCATATCCGGCGTATCCTTAAGATAGACCTGCCGCAAGTAATCCAGACCGAACAGGGTGTCCCCCGTGGCCCCGTCCCAGTCGTCCGACATAACCCAGCCTTCGGACAGCATGTGCGGATGCACGACCGAAACGGTGATATGATCCGTAAGCCCCTTGAGCATCCGAAAGACCAGCGCGCGGTGCGCCCAAGGGCAGGCATAGCTGACATAGAGATGATAGCGTCCGGTTTCCGCCTTGAAGCCCGCGTCACCGGACGGCCCGGCGCTGCCGTCTGCCGTGATCCAGTTGCGAAAACTTGCGACGTCCCGCTGAAAGGTGCCGCCGCTCTTCTTGGTGTCGTACCACTTGTCTTGCCATTTTCCGTCAACCAGCAGGCCCATGTCATCGCTCCTTTAACCGTTGAAATGGAACGTAGGGCAGGTGCGGCGCGCACTTAACCCGGATTGCCGCGCAGAGGCTGTGCGCGAAGCAGTGGAAGCCGGCCGCATGGAGTTCCGCCCACACCCCATACAACAGCCCATTTTTGCAGCAGATCGCCGGATCGCACTGCTCTTTACCAAGCGTAAGGTGATGCAGAATAACGCATATTCACGAAGCCGGCCCAAACTTCGCCACAGTTCGCCGAAATACGAAAGCTCTGATCAGGCCAGTAAAAATGTGAACCAGAGTGAATCCATGATGACCGTCATCAATTAGATCACGTCGTTCTACGACATCAGCCTAGCCATTCTGGCAGTCGTCTTTGGCGCGACCGCGCTGGCCTTTGGCAACAGGGCCAAGGGCGCTGGCGAATAGCAAATGAACGCTGCGCTGACCTTTGCCATGGTCAGTCTGCACTTTCCCGGGATGAAGGCGTTCAGCGTCTCGCCGCTGGATGTCTCTGGTGATTTCATAAACTTCGAAGCGTTCAAGGTACTGGCCCTTGCCATCAGTGGCACAGCCATCGTGATCGTTATCGGCGCGCAGTTCAACTACATGGTCGAAAACCGGACATGGATGGAAAACATCAACGAGCTGCGCACGCCGCTGACGATCGTGCTGTGCTAAGCCAGCATCCTAGGCCGGCTGAAGGACATGAATGCCGTGAAATCCGAGCAAAAGGTCACCGGCTATCAGGACAGCCGGATCGGTGATCAGGCAGAACTTTATGGTCAGAAGATCACTGTCACCGCCAACCACCTGCTGGGCCTGATCAATGAAATTCTGGACTATACCAGCATTAATCTGGGCGAGACTGCGCTAGAGCAGACGTCATTTCCGGTGCGCGCCCTGCTGGAAAAGGTCAAAGATCAGTTAGCAACTGCTGCCGCTGAAAAGTCCTCGAGATCACGATCGACTGCGAAGAGGTTGTGGCCTTTTCTGACCGGACGCGTTGCTTGAAGATCCTGTCCGATCTTGTCGGCAACGCGTTCAAATTCACCAAAAATAGCGATATCACGCTGCGCGCAAGGTTGACGGCGACCGGCTTTGATATCGAAGTCGAAAGTAACGGCTGCGGCATCCTTGAAGAGGCGCACAACGTGATCTTCAACGCCCTTCAGCAGCTGAAACTGACCCACAACCGCTCCTAGGGCGGCGCGGGTCTTGGCCTTGCGATCTGCAAAGCGCTGGCCATCGCCTATGGCGGCGCGCTGACGGTGCAAAGCGCGGCTGCCGCCGCGGCGGCAGGCGTCCGTCATGGTCCTGGGCTGCAGTTGGTCCGTTAACAGGCTAAGCCCCAGTCGATAAGAAGGCCGCGGATTATCCTCGCCGTGCGCCCTTGCGTCACAGTGGCGTTTTCCAAGGTCCCTTTCCATTGCGAACTTGTCCTCGCCGTCCTATAGGCTGTTCCTGACGAAGCCCGATACGGGGCCAGAGCGGTTGGTGGCGGACTAGTCGACCCTGACGGGGACTGGGACACCACATCGTCAAATGCCAGCTCTCGGCCCTGGAAGATTTACGCCCGGAGATACGCCATGCGCCTGCTGACGACCATCCTGACACTGACGGCCACGACCGCCTCTGCCCATCCCGGCCATCTGGTCGATGCGGCGGGGCACATCACTGGGTCGCGGGAATCGCCTTGGGGGCGGCGGGAATCGCCATCGCGCTGGGCGCGCTCAAGGGACGCAAGGCGAAACAGAAATCCGAACCCGAGCGCGAGGAACCAACCTGCATGAAAACCGGTGTGATGATCTGCGGCCATGGCTCGCGTAGCCAATCCGCCGTTGACGAATTCGCGACCCTGGCGCAAAAACTGCCCGCTTTTTTGCCCGCCGATTGGCTGGTGGATTATGGCTATCTGGAATTTGCTAACCCAGTGATCCGCGACGGCCTTGACCGTCTACGGGATGCAGGCTGCGACCGCATTTTGGCGGTGCCGGGGATGCTGTTCGCTGCGATGCATGCAAAGAATGACATCCCTACGGTTCTGAACACCTATGCCGCGCAGCACGATGTCGCGATCAGCTATGGCCGCGAACTGGGCGTCGACCCTAAGATGATCGCCGCCGCCGCCAGCCGCATTCAGGATGCCGTAGACAGCGCTAACGCTGAACATGGCCCCCTGCCGCTGACCGAGACATGCCTTGTCGTTATAGGACGCGGTGCCTCTGACCCCGACGCCAATGGCAACGTGGCCAAGATTTCCCGCATGCTGGCCGAAGGGATGGGTTTTGGCTGGCACGAGGTCGGCTATTCTGGCGTGACCTTCCCGCTAGTGGAGCCCTGCCTGCAACACGTCGCGATGCTGCCCTATAAGCGCGTCATCGTATTCCCGTATTTCCTGTTCTCCGGTATCCTGATCGATCGCATTTACGGCTTTACCGACCGCGTCGCGGCGGAGCATACGGATATCACGTTTGTCAAAGCAGGCTATCTAGGCGATCACCGCCAAGTGCTCGAAACTTTTGCAGAACGGATCACAGAACAGGCCGGGGCCACGCCGCCTCCCAACTGCGGCATCTGTGCTTACCGTGATCAGGTTTTGGCACTGGCTGACGGCGAATCCCGCGAAATTAGTGCGGCCGACCGCCAGCACCCTGCCTTTGCCGCCACGCCCCCCGCGCTGTGCGTCATGTGTAAATACCGAACCAAGGTTCTGGGCTTCGAGGGCGAGGTCGGCGCTGTGCAGGAAAGCCATCACCATCACGTCGAAGGGCAGGGGGCGAATGCGCCCGGCTCGAATGTGGCGGATTGCAGCCTTTGCGATACCTTCTGCACTGGCCTGTGCCGGCTGGAGGCGCAGCACGCCCATGCGCATGCCCACGGGCTGCCCCACAGTCATGGTCAAAGCCAAGGCCATGACCACGGGCATCATCACCACGATGATCACGATCACGCCCACCCGGTCTATCCGCACGCGCACCATCCCCACGGCCCCGAAAGTGCGCGCAAGTCCCGCAAAAGCTGACCTATTTTGGTCAGCCAAACTCCCCCGGAGGGTCAGACCCCTCACCCCCCACAAAGGCGTCGTCACCGTGAGACCCTATGAAAAAGACCCCGCCGCGATCTACGCACAGAGCTTTGCAAAAGTGCGTGCTGAGGCCCGTCTGGACCGCTTTGCGGCGGATATGCGTCCGGTGATAACGCGCCTGATCCACGCCTGCGGCATGGTCGAAATCGCTAACCGGCTTGCCTTTTCGGCGGGTGCTGCCGCGGCGGGCCATGCGGCGCTTACGGCGGGGGCCCCGATCTTGTGCGATTGCGAAATGGTCGGGGCGGGGATCATCCGGCGCTACTTGCCGGCGCAGAACAAAGTCATCGTGACCCTCAATGACGCCAGCGTGCCGGACTTGGCGCAAGGGATCGGAAACACCCGCTCTGCCGCAGCGGTAGAGCTTTGGGCGGAGCATCTGGACGGGGCCGTTGTGGCCATTGGAAATGCACCGACGGCGCTGTTCCATCTGCTGGAATTGATCGACGGGGGTGCGCCAAAGCCTGCGGTGATTCTAGGCTTTCCGGTTGGTTTTGTCGGTGCGGCGGAATCCAAGGCGGAATTAGCCGCTGATTCGCGCGGCTGCGATTTTATCGCCTTGCGTGGGCGGCGAGGTGGGTCGGCGCTGGCTGCGGCCGCGGTCAACGCTTTGGCTGCTGGTTTGCCGGAAGACCGGGTATGACGCGGCAAAACAAACGAACGGCGAACGGCATCGCCGATTTTTCGCCGAAAAATCGGAGTGGATCATGACGAACCCTTGGCTGCATATTGTCGGCATCGGCGAAGACGGCATGGACGGGCTGAACCCCGCAACCCGCGCCGTGGTCGAGGCGGCAGAGGTCATTCTGGGCGGCGGGCGCCACCATGCCTTGTCAGGCAGCGTGACCGCAGAGCGTCTGGCCTGGCCGTCGCCGTTTGATGCCATGATCGACACCATTCGCGGTTTGCGCGGGCGACGGGCCGTCGTGTTGGTGACGGGCGATCCTTTGTGGTTTTCCGTCGGCGCGCGCATCGGGCGCGCGATTGATCCTGCTGAAATAGTCTATCACCCGCAGCTGAGCGCGTTTCAACTGGCAGCTGCCCGCATGGGGTGGAGCCTTGCAGACGTCGAAACGCTGACCGTCCACGGGCGCCCCGTAGCGCAGATGGTTGCTTTTATTCAGCCCGATGCGCGCCTGCTGATCCTGACAACCGGTGCCGAAACGCCGCGCCAGATTGCCGAATATCTGGCTGCGCGCGGCTTTGGGCAGTCGCGCATGACCGTGCTGGCGGCGATGGGCGGCAAGGACGAGGTTCGCTTTGACGGTGTTGCCGCGACCTGGGATCACGTCGTGCCGCCCTTCAATACCTTGGCGGTCGAATGCATTGCTGCACCTGACGCGGCCTTACTGCCGCGTGTGCCGGGACTTGCGGATGATCTGTTCCAGTCCGATGGCACCATGACAAAGCAGGAAATCCGGGCGGCGACGCTGGCAAAACTAATGCCGATGCGTGGGGCGTTGCTGTGGGATGTTGGCTGTGGTTCTGGCTCTGTCGCGATCGAATGGATGCGCGCCGCGCGCTATGCCCGCGCAATCGGGATCGAGCCGCGTGATGACCGTCGCGCCATGGCTGCCGCGAATGCGCTGGCGTTGGGTGCGCCAAAGCTGGAATTGCTCGAAGGCAGCGCGCCGGATTGTCTGGGCGGTCTTGCGGCACCCGATGCGATTTTCATCGGTGGCGGGCTGAGCGAGGCTGTCTTTGACGCTACATGGGCCGCATTGCGTCCCTTGGGCCGCTTGGTTGCGAATGCGGTGACGCTGGAATCCGAGGCGGTGCTGATGGCGCTGCACGCGCGCCATGGGGGCGATCTGGTGCGTCTGTCGGTTTGCCGGGCCGAACCGGTGGGCCGGCTGACGGGGTGGCGGCCGGCGATGCCGGTGACCCAGTGGAGCCTGGTGAAGCGATGAGGGGGCGGAGCCTACGGCGGGAGTATTTCTGGCAAGATGAATGCGGGCGCGTTGCATGAGCGGCGTGCTGTATGGTGTTGGGCTGGGGCCGGGCGCGGCGGATTTGATGACGCTGCGGGCGGCGCGACTGATCGAAGGGGCTGCTGTTGTGGCTTATCCTGCGCTGGCAGGCGGGGCGAGTTTCGCGCGTGCGATCGCCGCGGACTTGATCCCGGCGGATGCGGTTGAGATCGTGATGGACGTACCGATGAGCGTGGAGCGCGCGCCAGCGCAGGCTGCCTATGATACCGGGGCGGCGGCGATTGCGGCGCATTTGGACGCTGGGCGTGATGTGGTGTGTTTGTGCGAGGGGGATCCGTTTTTTTACGGCTCTTTCATGTATCTGTTTGCGCGTTTGTCAGGCAATTACCGGGTCGAGGTCGTACCCGGTGTGACATCAATCGCGGCCTGTGCGGCAGTGGCGGCGCGTCCGCTGGTTGCGCGTAACGAGCGGCTGACGGTCCTTCCGGGGCCGTTGCCAGAGGCGGAACTGCGCGAGCGGATTGCTGGGGCGGAAAGCGTCGTCATCATGAAGGTCGGGCGGCATCTGGCGAAAGTTCGAGCGGTGATCGATGATCTGGGGCTGACGGATCATGCGGTTTATGTCGAACGGGCGAGCCTGCCAGAGCAGGTTGTCTGCCCGCTGGCGCAGGCCCCGGCATCCGCACCATATTTTTCAATGATTTTACTGACAAAAGGGGCCGATCCATGGCTGTAGATCCGGTTGTATTGGCCCTGTCGCGGTCGGGCGAGGCGACAGCGCACCGCGTGGCATCGGCGCTCGGGGCCTTGGTGCATGGGCGCAAGGGTCGTGTGGACGTTGCGGATGCGTTCTTTGACAATGCGCTGGATCATGCGCGCGATCTGTTCGCGGCTGGTGTGCCGGTGGTGGGCGTCTGCGCCAGCGGGATACTGATCCGGGCTGTGGCCCCGCTGCTTGCAGACAAGACGTCGGAGCCCCCCGTCGTGTCCGTCAGTGACGACGGCGGCGTTGTGGTGCCGCTACTGGGCGGGCACCGCGGTGCGAACCGGCTGGCGGCGCGGATTGCGGATGCGCTGGGGGCAGTGGCTGCTGTGACGACGGCGGGTGATGTGGCGCTTGGGGTCGCATTGGATGCACCGCCTTTAGGCTGGCGGTTGGTTAATCCCGGGGATGCCAAGGAGGCGATGGCGTTGCTGTTGTCGGGCGCAGGTGCGCGGGTGATTGGGCCGGATGCAGATGGGGCGACATGGTTGGCCGACATGCCCGAAGGGGATGGCGTAACAATCACCTGTGGCACTGCCCCTGTGGCCGGGCTGGGGCCGGATCACCTGCAATTTACGCCGCAACGCTTTGCGCTTGGCGTGGGATGTGCACGGAATTGTCCAGAGGCTGATTTGGCCTCTCTGGTGCATGAGGCGCTGGCAGAAGCGGGGATTGCGCCAGAGGCTGTCGCCTGCGTCAACACAATCGCACTGAAGGCGGACGAGCCGGCGATCATCGCGCTGGCGCAGGCCATTGGCGTGCCGCTGCGGTTGTTCGAGGCGGACGCGCTGGAGGCCGAGACGCCGCGGCTGGCGCACCCGTCAGAGGTCGTCTTTGCCGAGGTTGGCACGCACGGTGTATCCGAGGCGGCGGCGCTGGCGCAGGTAGGTCCGCTTGGCCGCCTGCATGTGGAAAAACGTAAGGCGGCAATGGCGACCTGTGCGGTCGGGGCGGTGGACGTCCCGCTGACAAAGTTGCGCGGGCGGCCGCGCGGGCGGCTGTCGGTCGTGGGTATCGGGCCGGGCCAACCAAGCTGGCGCACACCCGAGGTATCGCGGCTGGTCGCCGAGGCTGAAGAGCTTGTTGGCTATGGTCTTTATATCGACTTGCTGGGGCCATTGGCCGTGGGCAAGGCTCGTTCGGATTTTCCGCTGGGGGGCGAAGAGGCGCGTTGCCGCTATGCGCTTGAACAGGCGGGGCAGGGCAAAAATGTTGCTCTGGTCTGTTCCGGCGATGCGGGTATCTATGCCATGGGCGCGCTGGTGTTCGAATTACTCGATCGCGGGCCAGAGGCGCAGGGCGTGTCGGATGCCGCGCGGCGGGTCGAGGTGATCTGTTCGCCCGGTGTGAGCGCATTGCAGGGGGCTGCGGCGCGGGCCGGGGCACCGCTGGGGCATGATTTCTGCGCGATTTCTCTGTCCGACCTTCTAACGCCCCGCGATGATATTTTGCGGCGCCTGAAGGCTGCGGCAGAGGGCGACTTTGTCGTCGCCTTCTATAACCCGGTGAGCAAGACGCGGCGCACGCTACTGGCAGAAGCGCGGGATATCCTTCTGCAACATCGGCCCGGGGATACGCCAGTGATGCTGGCCAGCTCGCTTGGGCGACCAGAGGAATACGTGCGCTATAGACGCTTGGATGCGCTGGAGGTCGACGAGGTCGACATGCTGACCGTCGTGCTGGTGGGGTCGAGCAACTCTAGGTTGGCGCAACTGGGGACCGGGCCGCGCATGTTCACGCCGCGTGGTTATGCACGCAAGATTGACGGCGATCTGGCGGGGTAGCCGAATTTTCTGGGGAAATTCGGGCCTCCGGCTGGGGTATTTTGAGCAAGATGATGTTGGGATAAGTTGATGACGGTCTTTTTTATTGGTGCCGGGCCCGGTGATCCGGAGCTTTTGACGCTGAAAGCGGCGCGGCTGATCGCGGCCTGTCCGGTCTGTTTGTATGCAGGATCATTGGTGCCGGAAGAGGTGGTTGCAATTGCGCCAATGGGCGCGCGGGTCTTGGACACAGCGTCGATGACGTTGGACGACACGCATGCGGAAATTCTTGACGCTCATGCGGCAGGACAGGACGTGGCACGGGTGCATTCGGGTGATCCGTCGCTTTATGGTGCAATTGCAGAGCAGATCCGCCGGTTGAAGGCGGATGGGGTCGACTATCAGATCATCCCCGGCGTGCCCGCTTATGCGGCCGCTGCGGCGGCGATGGGGACGGAGCTGACCGTGCCAGAGGTCGGTCAGTCGATCGTGCTCACGCGGATGAGCATGAAGTCCACCGGCATGCCAGAAGGCGAGACGCTGGAGAATTTTGCGGCCACAGGCGCAACACTGGCGATCCATCTGGGGATCAGGGCGCTGCGTGATATCGAGCGGCGGCTGACGCCGTTTTATGGTGCGGACTGCCCGGTCGCGGTGATTTACCGAGCGTCTTGGCCGGATCAACTGATTCTACGTGGCACGTTGAGCGACATTCACGCCAAGGTCAGGGAGGCAAAAATCACGCGCACGGCGCTGATCATGGTCGGGCCTGTACTGGGATCGCAACACGGATTTCCGGATTCGGCGCTGTATGATGCCGCCAAGCCCCATGTATTGCGGCCCAAAGTGAAAAAAGACTGATTTATTCTGCAGCTGCGTTGCCGCAGCGCGGCGGAATAGGTGTTTGAATAATCGTTACAATCGCGCGATATTCTGACAGCGAAGGAGGCGCTGCCATGAATGACTTTTTGCCCGATGCCGTGATTAAAGGATTGCAGGACGCGCGCCGCGCATCTCTTGCGCGAGGCAACCGGCTGTGTGTGCATGATGGCGACGATATCGTACGAATTCGCCGTTTCTGGGGGGACGGAATGGCGCTCGATTGCGATGCGCGCGACCGCCTGCGCGGCCGCGTAGATATTTATGATGGGATGCGGCACCTGTATCAGGCGCTGATAGTTGGCAGCCGAGTTGAGGGCGAAGAGTGCATCTTTGACTTCAAATGGCTGAACGCAGTCACCGACAACCCGCCGGTCGACTTTGTCCGGACCGATAACGTGCCTGCAGGACTGCTGCCCCGCCACTGATCACTGCAGGTCGGCAAAGGCCTTTTGGAGGCGATCCACCGCGTCGGCGATCTGAGTGCGCGGTGCGCCAAAATTGAACCGCAAAAAGTTTTCGCCCCCTTGGCCGAAGGTCGCGCCGTGGTTGGGTGCAATCAGGGCGTCTTGCTGCACGCGTCGGATCACCTCTTGCGTGCTCATGCCGGTTCCGGTGAAATCCACCCAGGCAAGGTACGTCGCCTCGAGCGGCATGGAGTGGACGCCGGGGATGGCGTTGACCCCCTCGTCGAACAGGCGGCGATTTTCATCCAGATACGCGCAAAGCTCATCGACCCAGGCGGCACCTTTGGGTGAATAGGCGGCGGTCGTCATGTGCAGGCCGAAACTATTGGCTGAAATGCCAAGGGCTGCCATGCGCACGGCAAAGAGCGCACGCAGGTCGGCGTCGGGGATGATGACGTTACCGGTATGGCTTCCCGCGATGTTAAAGGTCTTGGTCGCGGCGGTCATCATGACTAGGCGATCCTCGATCCCGGCGATGTGGGCCATGGGGATGTGGGTCTGGCCGGGCATCAGCAGATCGTGGTGGATTTCGTCGGAAACAAGCACCAGATCGTGCCGCTTGGCAAAGGCGGCGACGGCTTGCAGTTCAGCCTTGGTCCAGACGCGGCCGCCGGGGTTGTGGGGCGAGCAGAGGATAACCATCCGCTCTGTCCCGGTCATCTGGGCGTCGTAGGCGTCGAAATCCATCTCGTAACGGCCATCGGTGTTGACCAGTTCGCAGCTTCGGACTTCGCGGCCTGCCGCTCTGATGACGCGGGCAAAGGCGTGATAGACGGGCGTGAATAAGACGACCGATTCGCCGGGTTTAGTATAGGCGTCGACACAGAGGGCAGTGCCGTTCACAAGGCCATGGGTAGTCATGATCGCATCCGCATCCACCTGCCAGCCGTGGCGCGTTTGCATCCACCAGCGGATCGCGTCGGTATAGGGTGCGGGGTTGCCGTAGTAGCCGTAGACGCCGTGGTCATGCATCGCGGCAACGGCGTCCTGAACGACATCCGGCGCGCGGAATTCCATGTCCGCCACCCACATTGCAATCCCATCATCCGGCGATACGCCATAAACGGCCTCCATCGCGTCCCATTTGACGCAGTGCGTATTGCGACGGCTCACAGGGGTGTCAAAATTCATGGTGGCTTATCTGTTTTTGCGATTCGCCCGAACTTAGCAGGCGTAAATCGGGTGCCAAGGGATAAATCGCGGTCCTTCTTGGCAATGGGCGGGACAGCGACTAGATCGGGGGAATGAGTATACGCCCCATTCTGATCCACCCCGACCCGCGCCTGAAAAAGGTAACCGCAGCTGTGATGCAGGTGGACGATGATCTGCGCCTTCTGGCCGCCGACATGCTGGAAACGATGTATGACGCCCCCGGTATCGGCCTTGCCGCGCCGCAGGTCGGTGTGATGCAGCGTCTGCTGGTGATGGATTGCGTCAAAGACGACGCTTCTCTGGTGCGGCCGATGGTACTGATCAACCCTCAGATTACTTGGGAAAGTGAAGCTCACAGCGTCTATGAAGAAGGCTGCCTCTCTATCCCAGAGCAATACGCCGATGTAGAGCGTCCGGCAGAGGTCGAAGTGAGCTGGATGAACCTTGACGGTGCCGAGCAGACAGAGCGGTTCGTTGGGCTGTGGGCGACTTGCGTGCAGCACGAGATCGACCATCTGGATGGCAAGCTGTTCATCGACTACCTTAAGCCGCTGAAACGGCAGATGATTACGCGCAAGATGCAAAAACTGAAACGTGAAAGGGCGCGGATATGACTCGTCCGATCCTTACAGTGCCGGATGCAGCGCTGCGGGCGGTCTGTGTGCCGGTGACGGTGTTTGACGACGCGCTGGCAGATTTAAGCAAAGAGATGTTTGCGGCCATGTATGCCGCACCGGGGCGGGGCCTTGCCGCGCCGCAGATCGGTGTGCTGCAGCGGATATTTGTCACCGACGTGACATGGAAAACCGGCGAGGGCACGCCGCGTGTGTTTGTCAACGCCGAGATCGTAAGGTCCAACGTGGCGCTGGCCGTGAACGATGAATCCTGCCTGTCGATCCCGATGCTGACTGTCGCCGTGCCCCGCCCGCGCGACGTGCTGCTGCGCTGGCAGGATCTGGACGGCGTCGCGCATACCGAACTGTTCGACGGGACTGCCGCCGTCATTGTTCAGCACGAGCGGGACCATCTGGATGGTATCCTGTGCACCGATTATGCGAGGATCATGTGATGCGAAGCGTTGTATCTTGGCCTCACCCCACCCTGCGTAGCCCCGCTGCTGATGTGCCGCAGATCACGGACGACATCCGTGCGATCTGGGATGATATGGTCAATGTGATGGAGGCGATGCCGGGCGTCGGTCTGGCGGCTGTGCAGCTGGGTATTCCGCTGCGGCTGGCGGTTGTCGATGCCAGCACCGCGCGCGGACAGGTGGTGCGCATGGCGAACCCCGAAATCCTGCATGCCAGCGTCGAATTTCGCGACCATGACGAGGCCAGCCCGTGTTTGCTGGGCGTATCGGCCGTGGTGAAGCGGCCACGTGCTGTGACGGTGCGATTTATGAATGAGGCGGGTCAGTGGGACCGCCGGGATTTCGTCGGGCTGTGGGCGACCAGCGTGCAGCACCAGATAGATCATCTGGCGGGCAAGATGTATTTTGAACGGCTGACGAAGCTGAAGCGGGATATGCTGCTGAAAAAGGCTGCGAAACTGGCGCGCTAAGGCGGTGGCAGACTCCGAATTTTTCGTCGAAAAATCGAAAGAAAGGGTGGCTCTGCCCCCATCGGGCAGGCCCTATTCCGCCGAGATGTTTTCAACGAGAAGAAGTGCCTACGGTTCAGCCGCGGTGGCAGCCATCGGCTAGGGATTTGACGAAGGCCAAGACGTCCGCGACCGATTCGCCGGCACCAATCTTTTCCACAATGGCCGATCCAACAACTGCACCGTCCGCGACATGGGCAATCGCCTCTGCCGCCTCTGGCGTTCTGATGCCGAAGCCGACGATCACGGGCAGGTCGGTGTGAGATTTGATGCGCGCGACTTCTGGTGCGACATCGGCGGTCTGGGCTGCGGCTGTGCCGGTGATGCCTGTGACCGAGACATAGTAAAGGAAGCCGGAGGTGTTGGTCAGAACCTTTGGCAGGCGCTTGTCGTCTGTCGTGGGGGTCGCGAGGCGGATGAAGTTCAGGCCCGCGGCCTGCGCTGGAAGGCAGAGTTCTTCGTCTTCCTCTGGCGGCAGGTCGACGATGATTAGCCCGTCGATCCCGGCCTCTGATGCCTGTTCGAGGAACTTGGGCACGCCGCGCGAGTAGATTGGGTTGTAATAGCCCATCAGCACGATCGGTGTGATGTCGTCTGTCTTACGCAATTCGCGAGCGATGTTCAGCGTCTTGTCCAGCGTCATGTGACCGGCGAGCGCGCGTTGTCCTGCCAGTTGGATTGTAATGCCGTCTGCCATCGGGTCAGTGAATGGCAGGCCGAGTTCAATGATATCAACGCCGGCTGCGGGCAGGCCTTTGACGATCTCGACGCAGGTGTCATAGGTCGGATCACCGGCCATGACGTAGGCGACAAAGGCCTTCTGGCCGCGCGCTTTCAAATCTGCGAATTTCGCGTCGATACGGGACATGACGGCATCCTTCTTGGGTCGCCGTGTTTCTGGGCGAAGGGACGCGCAAATGCAATGGGGCTGAATTGAAATCCACAGGGGCGCACCCATATCGGCTGTATGAATTATTTAGTCGCCCTGCTGCTTCCGCCATTGTCGATCTTGTTTGCAGGACGCCCTATCATTGCGATCATCACCTTTTTGGTGTGGATCCCTGCGCTGGTGTTCAGCGGCGGGTTAACGCATCCGATGTTTGTCATCCTCGCCTGGATACTGATATGGGAAGGCCGCAACCGTACCGCCTGATCCGAGGGGGCGGCACTCTCGGTGCCGATCATCCAACGGATGCCGAAACGGTCTGTGAAAGGGCCAAAGCCGGGGTCCAGAAATGTGCCTCGAACGGCATCAGCACGTCGCCGCCTTATGACAGCGCGTCTAAGTGTTGCCGTCCGGTGGCGACATCGGGTAATTCAACCATGACATTGCATTCGGCCATGGCGGGGCTTGCTCAGGTCATCTGATCCATAGATATGGCCGCTGCCGATGGCCAAGCTGGCACGCATGATGCAACTCGCGGCCTCGGGCGGCAGTTCCTGTTCCATTGGTGATCTCTTGACCCGCATAAAATCAGGGGCGGTGCCAAAGACTGAGGCGTAGAACAGGAACGCCTCTTCGCATGTGCCATTGGAAAACAGGTAGGGGAAGGGCTGCATAAGCGCATTCTGTGGCGGAATGTCGCAACTGTCTAGCATGGATCGGTGCATTCCCACAGCCTTTGGCTTGCGTGGGCAGGGCTGCAGGGCTATTGCCGGGCGGGATTTGGAACAGGAGATGCGTCATGGGCTTCAAGATGGGGATCGTTGGTCTGCCAAACGTCGGCAAGTCCACGCTGTTCAACGCGTTGACGCGGACAGCCGCGGCGCAGGCTGCAAACTTTCCGTTCTGCACGATTGAACCGAACGTCGGCGACGTCGCTGTGCCGGACGCGCGTTTGGACAAGCTGGCGGAAATGGCCGGGTCCAAGCAGACCATTCCGACGCGCATGACATTTGTCGATATCGCGGGTCTGGTAAAGGGCGCGTCCAAGGGTGAGGGGCTGGGGAACCAGTTTTTGGCTAACATACGCGAATGCGATGCCATCGCTCATGTGCTGCGCTGCTTTGAAGACGACGATATCACCCACGTCGAAGGCCGCGTTGACCCAGTCAATGATGCGGAGGTGATCGAGACCGAGCTGATGCTGTCCGACTTGGAAAGCATTGAAAAGCGGTTGACCAACCTGCAGCGCAAGGTGCGCGGCGGCGACAAGGACGCCGGTCAACAGGTCCGCTTGCTGGAGGCCGCGCAGAAGGTGCTGGAGGACGGCAAGCCCGCCCGCATCGTCGATGTCGACCCGGAGGACGCCAAGGCTTGGCGGATGCTGCAACTGCTGACCACAAAGCCGGTCCTGTATGTCTGCAACGTCGAGGAAGAAGCCAGTGCGACTGGCAACGCCCAGTCAGAGCGCGTACGCGCCATGGCCGAGGCGGAAGGGAACTCTGCCGTCGTCATCAGTGCCCGGATTGAGGAAGAGATCAGCCAGCTGGACGCCGAAGAGGCAGAGATGTTCCTGTCCGAAATGGGGCTGGCTGAGGCGGGTCTGGATCGTCTGATCCGTGCGGGCTATGCCTTGCTTCATCTGCAGACCTATTTCACAGTTGGTCCGAAAGAAGCACGGGCCTGGACTATCAATGCAGGCACCTCTGCCCCCAAGGCGGCTGGAGTCATACATGGCGATTTCGAGCGCGGCTTCATCCGCGCTGAAACCATCGGTTATGATGATTTCGTCACACTAGGTGGTGAGCAGGCTGCAAAAGAAGCGGGTAAAATGCGGTCTGAGGGTAAGACCTATACCGTCAAGGATGGCGATGTGCTGCACTTCCTGTTCAATACCTAAGACGCGGCACGCGCTGACGTTTCGCATGATGGCTGACTTCACAATTGCCCGCCTACCGGTTGGGCGCGGCAAGCTTGGGCTATGTCCGATGCCGGGAATTGGTGGCGATTACGCCGCTGACTTCCGAACCATCTTGCGCTGGACGCCTACGTTGGTCGTGTCCCTGACCGAACCCGCTGAAATGGCCGCGCTAGATATCGATTTGGGTGCGGATCTGAGCCACGCGCCGCCCGATTGGGTGGGGCTGCCGATTGGCGATTTTGGTATCCCGGATGCTGCTGCGACGGCGCGTTGGGCGGGGCTTGAAAGCCGCGTAACGGCCCAGCTGGCCGCTGGTCACCGAGTCCTGTTCCATTGTAAAAGTGGCTGCGGCAGGTCCGGCATGGCGGTTTTGCGCCTGATGGTCTTACATGGCGAGGCACCGGATATCGCCCTTGCGCGGTTGCGGGCCGTCCAGCCCTGCGCGGTCGAGACGCGCGCGCAGCACATCTGGGCGACTCGCTAGCGGCGGCGGCTGGCGGCCTTGGTTGGTTTGCCAGAGCGGCGTTTGCGGGCATGGGCTGCACCTGTCGATTCGGTGGCCTGCGCGTCTTCCGCCCGCAGCTTGCGATAGCGGCGGACACGCTCTGCGTCGATCAGGCCTGCGTCCACGGCGGCCTGCACTGCGCAGCCCGGCTCACCTTCGTGTTTGCAGTCGCGAAAGTGGCAGTTGTTGGTCAGCGTGCTGATTTCTGGAAATGTTGCGTCGATTCCGGCTGTAACATCGGCCACCGCAAGGCCGCGCATGCCGGGCGTGTCGATCAGCCATCCACCCGTGGGCAGGGCGTGCAGGGACCGTTTAGTTGTGGTGTGACGGCCGCGGGCGTCGTCTTCGCGAATGTCCTGCGTGTCGTCGGCGCGCCCCGTCAGCCCATTTGCCAGCGTCGTCTTGCCTACGCCGGATGATCCGACCAGCGCCACGGTCTGCCCCGGCCCGCACCATGGCGCGAGCGCATCTGCCACATCCGCAGCCTTTGCATTGATGGCTAGGACGGGAAAGTCGCCAAGCGCCTGCGCCTGCGCGATATAGTCGGCGTCATCATCGGTCTGGTCAGCTTTGGTAAGTAGTATCGCGGGGGCAATTTCTGCGTCATGCGCCAAGGCCAGATAGCGTTCCAGCCGCGCGACGTTGAAGTCAGCATTGCACGACGTGACAATGAACAGAGTATCAAGGTTGGCCGCGATTAGCTGGCGCTGGCCTGTCTTATGCTCTGCCCCGCGCTGCAACAGACTGCGGCGGTCGAGGCGGCGCACCAAATGGGCTGCCTCTAGATCGCAGAGCACCCAATCGCCGACCGCAAAGCTGGCGGTCGTGACACCGGGATCGGCAACAAGGGTGAGGGGGCCGCTTGCGGTCAGGGCAGAGACATTGCGCCGGTGCACGCTGCTGATGCGGGCGGGGTGTAGACATGCATCGTCGGCGGTCAGCTGTTCGATTTCGAACGCAGACCAGCCCAATGCATCAAGTGCTTGATCGCTCAACGGGAACACTGCTTGGAGTTGGGGTGGGGCAAATGCGCGTGACCCTGAAAACGGCGGGAAAAAGTAAAGGTGAGAGGCTGACAACGACCCAAGCGGGGCTCGTTATGGCTGCTTCCTTCCGGACCTGACCAGGTTGGCGAGGCGCTCGCCCGCGCCAACCTCTCAATATTTCATATAGAGGCAGGCAAAGGGCTGTGCAACCCGCTGTGCGTCAATTGCGTGGCCACTGGCGCGGTCATTGTTAGGGGGAATTGTGCCCTATTCAAATCATTGCGCATCGCAGCGGCCCATGCGATTGCAATACTATGAAAATAGCTGAGACCGTGACATTCGCCGGAGGCGGCCTGGACCGGGCGGCCGAGTGGCGTGCAACCGCCGCTGACCGCGCCCTGCAGCCCGATTCGCGCGTGATCGCCCTGTGGCAGGGCAAGCCGCTGATGGATGATGGGGGCCTTGTGATGGTGCCGCCGGATCATCCTGTTCTGGCAGAGGCAGCGCCCGACCGGCTTATGCTGGGGCGCGTGGACGGGGCGGCTGTTTTTGCCGCTGATCTGTCCGGTTGGACCCCGCAGGATGATGAAGATACGGGCGCTCTGAACAGCTTTCTGGATGCCAGTTTGCAGGTCCATCCGGCTATGCAGGGTGGGCCTGCCTTTGCTGAACTGCGCGGCGTCATGACCCGGCTTAGCCCGCTGGAGGCTGAACTGGCCGCCACGGCGCGGGGGATGTTCATGTGGCACGCCAGCCATCGGTTTTGTGCGAATTGCGGCACAGCCAGCGATCTGGCCATGGGCGGATGGCAACGCAATTGCCCCAGTTGCGGGCGGCACCACTTTCCGCGCACTGACCCTGTGGTCATCATGTTGATCATGCATGGTAATTCCGTTCTGGTGGGCCGCTCGCCCGGCTGGCCGGAACGGATGTATTCCCTGCTGGCGGGTTTCGTCGAGCCTGGCGAAACGCTGGAAGCCGCCGTGCGCCGCGAAGTCTTTGAGGAATCCGGCGTGCGCGTCGGCCCTGTGCGCTATCTGGCCAGCCAGCCTTGGCCGTTTCCCGCATCACTGATGTGCGGCATGGCCGGCGAGGCGGTCAGCAGCGAGATCACCATCGATCCGGCTGAGATCGAGGATGCCCGATGGGTCACCCGCGAAGAGATGGCCGAAGTATTCGCCGGGCGACACCCGGATATCAACCCAGCAAGGAAGGGTGCAATCGCCCACTTCCTGCTAGAAAATTGGTTGGCGGACAGGCTTGATTAAGCCTTTGATGCGAGTAGAGAGCAGGGCTGCGGGACAGGACAGGACAGGACAAGGCACACCCGATGAAATTCAGCGCACGCGAAGATATCGAAGCCCCGATCGACCAAGTCTATGCGCAGGTCACAGATTTCGCCGGGTTCGAGCGTCAGATGATGCGCCGGGGCGCGGATGTGTGCCGGATGGATCCAGGGCAGCCGGTCGCGATCGGGTCTATCTGGGATGTTGCCTTTACTTTTCGCAGCCGCGAACAGTGCTTGCGGGCGGTTGTCGCTAGCATGCATGCGCCGACCGACGTGGTGATCGATCTTGCCTCCAACGGGCTGGACGGCAAGACGACTGTGGAACTGGTGGCCTTGTCGCCGCAGCGAACGCGCCTTTCAGTCTCGATTGATCTGTCGGCAAAATCGCTGTCCGCGCGTTTGCTGCTGCAATCGTTGAAGCTGGCGAAATCGAATCTGACCAACCGGTTCAAAAAGCGAGTCGCCGAATTTTCCAAAGGCATCGAGAGCGACAAGCGCAGCGTTTAGTCGCTGCGCTCATGCCGGCGCGGGGCGGCGGGGAAGACGCCCATCAGTTTGATTTCGTCGGTGAAGTAATCCAGCTCTTCCAGCGCCAACTGGACATTGCGGTCGTCGGGGTGGCCTTCGATTTCCGCATAAAACTGGGTCGCGGTGAAATTGCCGCCGACCATGTAGCTTTCCAGCTTTGTCATGTTCACGCTGTTGGTCGCAAAACCGCCCATCGCCTTGTAAAGCGCGGCAGGAATGTTGCGCACACGAAACACGAATGACGTCACCATCGGCCCGCGTCCCCGGCGGCGCAAATCAGGCTCGCGTGACATAATGACGAAACGGGTCGTGTTGCGGGCGTGATCCTCGATATGGCGGGCAAGGACGTGTAGGCCATAGATGTCGGCGGCCAGCTCTGACGCCAGGGCGCCTTGGGTTGCGTCGCCTTTTTCTGCAACTTCACGCGCGGCGCGGGCGTTGTCTGAGCTGACGACGCCCTTGATGCCATGCTCGCGCAGAAAGCCCGAACACTGCGGCAGCACGACGACATGGCCGTGCGCCTCTTTCACGTCGGCGACCTTTGCCCCCGGCACGCCCAGCAGATTGACGTGCACACGGACAAACGCTTCGTCCACGATATGCAGGCCACTGCCGGGCAGCAGCGAATGGACATCGGCCACGCGGCCATAGGTCGAGTTTTCAATCGCGATCATGCCCAGTTCGGCGTCGCCTTTGCGCACGGCTTCGATCGTATCCTCGAAGGTGCCGCAGGGCAGGGGCTCATGATCGGGGCGGGCCTCGGCGCAGGCCTGATGGCCGTAGGCACCCAGTTCGCCCTGAAAGGCGATTTTTGCAGGCATGTAGTGTCCCCCCAGACAAATTGGCAGCATTTGCGACAAACAGGTCGTTTCGTCGCGCCACTATAGCTTGCGTATCGGGGGTGGAAACGGATACTAGAGCGCAAATGATCAAAGCGGGGTGGAACGCGACATGTTCGACACAATGACGATGACCAAGGTAGTCGGCGGCCTTTGCGGCACGCTTCTCGTGTTTTTACTGGGCGGCTGGGTGGCTGAAACCATCTATGTAAGTGGCGAAAGCAGCCACGACGGCGAGCATGCCGAACAAGCCTATATGATTGAGGTTCCCGAAGCGGGCGGAGGCGGCGAAGCCGCTCCTGCCGAAGCAGAAGTTCCGTTTGACGTGGCCTTTGCTGCCGCTGACGCGGCCGCAGGCGAAGGTGTATTCCGGAACTGCCGGTCCTGCCACGCTCTGGCCGAAGGTCAGAACGGCGTCGGCCCGTCCCTGCACGGTGTCGTTGGCCGTGGTGTCGACATGATAGAGGGTTACGCTTATTCTGGCGCGCTGGAACAGGTCGCCGACGTCTGGAGCGAAGAGAACCTTTACCACTTCCTGCAGAACCCCGGTGAGTGGGCCCCCGGGACCAAGATGTCGTACAAGGGTCTGGCCAAGCCAGAAGACCGCGCGAACCTGATCGCCTATCTGGCGACTAACCCGGGCTGATCGCAGTAATTGATCTGCGCAAGTTTTCAACCGCGCCCCGCTACGGGCGCGGTTTTTTGTTGCCTCATGCCGGGATCGCGAAGACATTACATTTTCGCAACTTGAACTGCCCCGCTCGGGGGCGCTAGCGTGTGACGCAGCCCATCAACCGGAGACTTTGATGCCCCAGACCATCCGCCGCCCCCGCGCCCTTGCTCTGACACGGCCTCAGAATTGGCTGGCCGGTTCGGTTTTGCTGCTGGGGGGTATCTTTTTGGCAGGGCAGGCGGTTGCGCAGGATCTAGTCAAATCGCATGGTTATTCCTATTTCGGCGATCTGAAATATCCCGCTGACTTCGCGCATCTGGACTATGTGAACCCCGACGCCCCCAAGGGCGGAGAGATCGCGGAATGGGCACCCGGCACCTTTGATGGATACAACCCTTATTTCCGCGGTGGCAATACTGCGGTGCTGTCGACCATCCCATTCGAGGCGATTGTCACGACCACCGCCGACGATCCCACGGCGCTGTATTGCTATCTCTGCACAACGATGGAGTATCCGCAGGATCTGTCCTTTGTGATCTTCAATCTGCGCGACGATGTGACCTTTTCCGACGGCAGCCCGATGACCGCCGAGGACATCAAGTTCAGCTACGACACCTTCATGGAGCAGGGCCTGCCGGAATTCCGCGCGGCCTTTGACGGCCAGATCACGCAGGTCGAAGTGCTGGACCCCTACCAGATTAAGTTCAGCTTTGGTGCAGAAGCCCCCCTGCGCGATCGCATTGGCCTTGCTGCGACATTTCCACCGTTTTCCAAGGTGGAATGGGAACGCGACGGGCGGCGGATTGATGAAACGTGGAAAACGCCGCCAATGGGGACCGGCCCCTACATGCTGGCGGATTTCGACTATGGACGCACGCTGACCTATGGCCGAAACCCGAATTTCTGGGGTGCGGACCTGCCGATCAACGTGGGGCGTAATAACTTTGACAGCATTCGCATTGAATACTTCGCCGACGGCGACACCGCGTTTGAGGCGTTCAAGGCGGGCGAATATACCTTCCGGGCTGAAAACTCGTCCCTCAGCTGGGCCACGGGTTACGATTTTCCGGGCATCCAGAACGGCAGCGTTATTAAGGCCGAATTGCCCGACGGCAGCCTGCCACGCGCGCAGGCGTTCGTTTTCAACCTCAAGCGTGACCAGTTTCAGGACCCCAAAGTCCGTGAAGCGATTCGCCTGATGTTCAACTTTGAATGGTCGAACGAGACACTGTTTTATGGCCTTTACGACCGCGTCGAATCCTTCTGGGCCAACACCGAGATGGAGGCCAAGGGCACGCCCACGCCAGAAGAAGTCGCCGTATTGCAGCCGCTTGTCGATCAGGGCTTGCTGGACGCCGCGATCCTGACGGAGGAAGTCTCGATGGCCCCGACATCCTCTGCCAGCCAGCTGGATCGCGGCAATCTGCGCCACGCCTCTGCTCTGCTGGACGAGGCCGGATGGCCCGCCGGTAGTGACGGTATTCGCCGCAAGGATGGAAAAACGCTGGATGTGTCTTTTCTGGAAAGCAGCCCCGCATTTGACCGCGTGATCAATCCTTACGTCGAAAACCTGAAGCGACTGGGCGTGAATGCAAAGCTGAACCGCGTCGATCCCGCGCAGGAAACCGAGCGCACCCGCTCTGGCGATTGGGATGTCGTAACTCACTCGTTCTCTATGGCGCTGGAGCCGGGGACAGAGCTGAAGCAGTGGTTCGGCTCGGAAACCGCCGAGGACAGCAGCCGCAACCTGATGGGGCTGGCAGACCCGGCGATCGATAGCCTGATCGATACGGTGGTCGCCGCCCAGAGGTCGGATGATATGCACGCTGCGACCCGCGCACTGGACCGCGTGCTGCGGTCTTATGGCTTTTGGGTGCCCGAATGGTTCAAGGCGGTCTACACCGTTGCCTATTACGACATGTTCGAACACCCCGCGGAACTGCCGCCCTATGCACTGGGAGAGACCGATTTCTGGTGGTTCAACGCGGGTAAAGCCGAGGCGCTGAAGGCGTCCGGCGCGCTGCGCTGATCTGAAATGGGCGCTTATATCCTACGCCGTCTGCTGCTGGTAATTCCGACTTTGGTCGGGATCATGGTGGTTAACTTTACCCTGACGCAATTCGTCCCCGGCGGCCCGATCGAACAGATAATAGCCCAAATGGAAGGCGGCGGAGATGTTTTCGAAGGCATCTCTGGCGGTGGCGGGGGCGAGCTGGTCGATGGCGGCGGCAGCGACTACATCGGCTCGCGTGGCCTGCCGCCGGGGTTCATCGCAGAGCTGGAAAAGGAATTCGGCTTCGATAAGCCGCCGCTGGAACGCTTTGTTTCGATGATGTGGAATTACGTTCGCTTTGATTTCGGCCAAAGCTATTTCCGGTCGATTTCTGTGTTCGATCTGGTCATGGAAAAGATGCCGGTCAGCATCACTCTTGGCCTGTGGACGACGCTGATCGCCTACGCGATCTCGATCCCGCTGGGGATCAAGAAGGCGGTGCGCGACGGGTCGAAATTCGACACTTGGACCAGCGGGGCGATCATCGTCGGCTATGCGATCCCCGGCTTTCTGTTCGCGATCCTGCTGATCGTTCTGTTTGCAGGCGGCAGTTATTGGCGCATTTTCCCGCTGCGGGGGCTGACTTCCACGAACTTTGATGACCTGTCCTTGCTGGGCAAGATCGGCGATTACTTCTGGCATATCGCGCTGCCGGTGCTATCGATGACCATCGCCAGCTTCGCGACCCTAACCCTGCTGACCAAGAACAGTTTTCTGGACGAGATCAAGAAGCAGTATGTCCTGACCGCCAAGGCCAAGGGTCTGGGTGAGCGGACAATCTTGTATCGCCACGTCTTTCGCAACGCGATGCTGATCGTGATTTCCGGCTTTCCGGCGCTGTTCATCTCGGTCTTCTTTGGCGGCTCGCTGATCATTGAGACGCTGTTCAGCCTCGATGGTTTGGGCCGCTTGGGATACGAGGCGGCCGTGGCCCGCGATTATCCGGTCGTCTTCGGCACGCTGTTCGCATTTTCGCTGATGGGGCTTGCCGTCGGGATCATCACCGATCTCACCTATATGTTCATCGATCCGCGCATCGATTTCGAGGCGAGGGGCTGACATGACCAATATCGACCCGCATGAACAGGCGCTGATGGGCGCGGCCAAGACCCCCGCGCCTTACCTGTCGCCCCTGAACCAGCGCCGCTGGCGCAATTTTAAGCGCAACCGCCGGGCGGTCTGGTCGCTATGGATCTTTGCGATCCTGTTCGGCCTGTCGCTGCTGGCGGAATTCATCGCCAACGACAAACCGTTGCTGGTCGACTACCGCGGCGAACTGCGGATGCCGATCTTTAGCTTCTATTCAGAGGCAGACTATGGCGGCGATTTTCTCACAGAGGCAGGTTATACCGACGTTGAGGTCAAATGCCTGATCGCTACGGGCGGTTTGGCAGACATGTGTTTCGATGATCCCGAAGCTACGATCTCGGCATCAGACGCAGGCACGATCGACGATTCGAATTACAGCAAGGGTTGGATGGTCTGGCCGCTTATCCCCTACAGCTATAACACCATCGTGGACGTGCCGGGCGTGGCCCCGTCTGCGCCAGATGCGAATAACTGGTTGGGCACGGACGATACCAAGCGCGACGTCGTCGCCCGTGTGATCTATGGTTTCCGGCTGTCCATCGTGTTCACCTTGATCGTGACTGTCGCCTCGTCGCTGATCGGCATCGTCGCGGGGGCAGTGCAGGGCTATTTCGGCGGCTGGGTCGATCTGACCTTTCAGCGGGTGATTGAAATCTGGTCCGGCATCCCGTCGCTCTATGTCATCATCATCATGTTCGCCATTTTGGGGCGAAGTTTCTGGCTGTTAGTGTTCCTGATAGTCCTATTCGGTTGGACGTCGCTGGTGGGCCTTGTGCGCGCCGAATTCCTGCGCGCTCGCAATTTCGAATATGTCCGCGCTGCACGTGCGCTTGGCGTGCGGGACCGGACGATCATGATCCGCCACATCCTGCCGAACGCCATGGTCGCCACGGTCACGATGTTGCCGTTCCTGATTACCGGGGGCATCAGCACGCTGGCAACGCTCGACTTTCTGGGCTTCGGCCTGCCGTCGTCGGCCCCATCATTGGGAGAGCTGACGCTGCAAGCCAAGCAAAATCTGCAAGCGCCTTGGCTTGGCTTTACCGCCTTCTTTACCTTTGCGATCATGTTGTCGCTGCTGGTGTTCATATTCGAAGGGGTGCGCGATGCGTTTGACCCCAGAAAGACCTTCTCTTGACCGTCCTGCTTGATGTCCGCGACCTGAACGTCTCTTTCCGGCAGGACGGGGACACGACCTACGCCGTGCGGGGGGTGTCGTTTCAGGTGTATAAGGGCGAAACCGTCGCGTTGGTGGGCGAAAGCGGGTCGGGCAAATCCGTGACCGCCCTGTCCACGGTGCAACTGCTGGGCGATTCTGCGCAGGTCACAGGGTCGATCACCTATGACGGCACCCAGATGGTCGGCGCGCCTGAACGCGATCTGATGCGCGTGCGCGGCAACGACATCAGCTTTATTTTTCAAGAACCGATGACGTCCCTGAACCCTCTGCACCAGATTCAGCGGCAGCTGGGCGAGAGTATCGAATTGCACCAAGGCCTACGCGGCGACGCTGTGCGTGCGCGCGTGATCGAGCTGCTGACCCAAGTCGGCATTCGCGACCCCGAAGAGCGGCTGGAGGCCTATCCCCACCAGTTGTCTGGCGGCCAACGTCAGCGCGTGATGATTGCGATGGCGCTGGCAAACGGCCCGCATTTGCTGATCGCGGACGAACCTACCACGGCGCTGGACGTCACCATTCAAGCGCAAATTCTGGAACTGATGGCAGAGCTGAAGCGGGACTCTGGCCTGTCGATGCTGTTCATCACCCACGACCTGACCATCGTGCGCAAGATCGCGGACCGGGTTTGCGTGATGAAGGACGGCGTGATCGTCGAAACAGGTCCCACGGCCGAGATTTTCGCGAGCCCTCAGCATCCCTATACCCAGATGCTTCTGGCCGCCGAATCGGTAGGTCATCCTGGGCCGGTTGCGGACGATGCGCCGATGATTGCACAGACAGAGCATCTGAAAATCTGGTTTCCTATACGCCGGGGCCTGATGAAACGCACAGTTGGACACATTAAGGCGGTGAATGACGCCAACCTGTCCGTCCGTGCGGGCGAGACTTTGGGTATCGTGGGCGAATCGGGGTCGGGCAAGACGACGATGGTGCTGGGGATGATGCGGCTGATCGCCTCCGAAGGACGGATTACTTTTCAGGGGCAGGATATTCAGGGGCATAATCAGCGCCAGATGCGGCCCCTTCGGTCAGGCATGCAGATCGTGTTCCAAGACCCCTTTGGCAGCCTTTCCCCGCGCATGACGGTCGAACAGATCATCGCCGAAGGTCTGACGATCCACCGAATAGATCCCATCCGCAAACCTCGCGACATGGTGGCAGAGATCATGGAGGAGGTCGGCCTTAATCCGGCCCTGATGGACCGCTACCCGCACGAATTTTCCGGCGGCCAGCGCCAGCGGATCGCTATCGCTCGTGCCATGATCCTGCGCCCAAAACTGGTGTTGCTTGACGAGCCGACAAGCGCGCTGGATATGACGGTTCAAGTGCAGATCGTCGATCTGTTGCGCGATCTGCAGCAGCGCTATGGGCTGGCCTATATCTTTATCAGCCACGACCTGAAGGTCGTGCGCGCGATGTCGCACAAGGTCATGGTGATGAAGCAGGGCGATGTGGTCGAGGCGGGGAGCGCGTCAGATATCTTTGACTCGCCGCAGACCGATTACACCCGTGCCCTGATGGCCGCCGCGTTCGAAGGGCGTGCCGTATGACGCGAGGTTGATCCGGGTATTGTGACTTGCTGACCCCAGGCGATTCGGGCCAGTGCGCCGCGAGCCAATTCCTTAATCTGGATTAGTAAGACAGCAGATGACAACACTCAAACCGGACGTCGGCGCGCAAGCTGAACAGATTAGCTTTGCCATCTCAGGCTAGGATGGATCCATCGCGTTCGGTCAGCCAGAGGATTGCTG